>Ga0154725_1022_pt1 | contig 29421 bp, 28 predicted proteins | sample Rifle2008BG16ft_FD_105733 | JGI IMG/M metagenome (GOLD analysis project Ga0154725, IMG submission 105733) | Deltaproteobacteria bacterium RBG_16_49_23 | reverse complement strand
TTTTCTTTGAACTGAAAGAAAAATTTTTACGAGGGAAGATATAGTGGAAAGAGACTCAGATAGCATCCACGAGATTGCTGTCATCGGATGTGGATTGATGGGACATGGGATTGCGCAAACCTTTGCCCAAAAGGAATATTCTGTCACGATGTATGATACCCATCATTCCATACTCGAGAAGGCCATTTCCCAAATTCAGAGCAACCTTGATACTTTCATTGAAGCAGGGGTTGAAACGGAGGAGAGTATTAAGAAAGTTCTTTCAAACATTCGAATATCGTTAGATCTTCGGAGTGCCGTAAAATACGCTCATTTTGTCATCGAGGCTGCCCCAGAGGATTTGATGCTTAAAATGAATCTTTTTGCTGAAATGGATCGGTATGCTCATGAAGATGCCATTTTGGCCAGTAATACCTCAACCCTCCCTATTTCCAAAATCGGTAAAAAAGTGATAAGGAAAGAGAGATTGATCATCACCCATTGGTTCAATCCTCCGCACATTATCCCCGTCGTGGAAGTTGTTCGAGGAGAGGCCACTTCTCAGGAGGTTTTCGAAATCTCTTATAGGCTCCTGGAGAAAATTGGGAAAAGGCCTATCAAGATCTTAAAAGAAATACCTGGCTTTTTGATCAATCGGGTTCAAACCGCCATGTTTCGGGAAATTCTCTCCCTCTTGGAGTTAGGTGTAGCAACACCTGAAGATATCGATTTAGGTATTAAGGGAAGCTTTGGGTTGCGATTAGCTGTAATAGGCCCCTTACAGACAATGGATATGGGGGGACTCGATCTCATGTATAAAGGGATGAAATATCTTTATCCATTCATTGACCGTTCTATCGAGGTTCAAAAAATACTAGGGAAAAAGATAGAACGAAACGAATTGGGTTTAAAGACAGGGGAAGGCTTCTTTCAATATGAGCAGAAAGAAGCTCTAGCCCAATATAGACATAGCAAAGAGAGGGACAAAAAACTGCTTTATCTCTTAAAAACTTTTTCTGAATAAGGGGCGTTCTATGGTGATCTTAATTACCGGAGGGAGCGGATTCATCGGTTCAGAGCTTTCAAAAAATCTTTTACAGAAAGGACATCAGGTGGTTCTTTTTGACATGATCCCTCCCGAGAAGGAGAAGAAAAAGGAAACTTTCGTCAGAGGGAATATTTCTAACTGGGCAGAAGTCATAAATGCCGTCCGGGATTACAAAGTTGAACATATTTTTCATCTGGCTGCTATGCTTTCAGCCCAATGCGAGTCAAACCCCTGGGCCGCTCTGCAGGTCAATGGATTAGGAATATACCATATTCTGGAGGCCTCAAGGTTATTTGGTGTTAAGAAGGTCATTTTTACGAGTTCTATGGGGGCTTATGGAATTGTCCCCCATGGCACTGTGGATGATAAAACGATTCAAAGACCGCAGACCTTATACGGAGTAACAAAAGTTTTTGGTGAACTTCTCGGACTCTATTATCACCGAAGGTTTGGGATTGACTTTCGGGGAATTCGGTTCCCCCAATTGGTAGGACCTGGTATCAAATCAGAGGGTTATGGACAATACCTCCCTAAGATGATCGATTCTGCCTTAAAAGGAATTCCTTTTGAAGCATGGGTTTCAGAAGAAACCTCCCTTCCTATAATGTATATCAAAGATGCCATAAGGTGTCTTTTAGAGCTCTTTGAAGCAAATCAAAGTAAAGTCAAAACCCGAGTTTATAATGTGGGTCAAATCTTCCCTTCTCCAACTGCAGAGGACCTTTTAGAAGAGATCAGAAAATACTTTCCAAATGCTCAAATTACCCTTAACCCTGATCCTAAGGCCATGGACATCCTTAAAACCATTCCAAAAAAATTGGATGATCGAGAGGCCCGGATTGAATGGGGATGGTCTATCCGTTATGGACTGAAAGAAATGGTCGAGGATTTCATCAAAGGACTTAATCCTAATTTTTCATAATTCCACTTGGCATGCCCGATTTTTTCCCTAATTGATTCTTTGATGACCCTTGGGTTGCTTTATATAAAATTGTCATGACAATTTTATTGGCGTATTGAGATTCTTTATGCGCTATCTAACCCCTGAAATCACCCGTTTTTTTGCCGAAGAGACAAGGTGGTGGCCTTCATTGCAGGCCCAAGGCAAGAAGGCAAAACAACCCTTTTATCTTCAAATTTTTTCTTGACAAAAGATGAATATCTGTTAGACTTTCGGCGTCTAATAAATTAAAAAAAGAAAGGGGGTGAAAAAAGAATGAAGAAAGGTTTAATCAGCATCGGGGTATTGGCAGGTTTTCTGCTTTCCCTCCTGATGGTCACCGGCGTCTTCGCAAAGGATGTGGTCGAATACAATCCTGCTTATGGAAAAGTGTCATTCACGCATAAAAAGCATGCGGAAACACTGAAGATCGATTGTTTGAAATGCCACCACACCTGGAAGAAAGGCGAGACCACCGGCAAGCTTTGCAAAGACTGTCATAAGGCTCAGGCCGAGGGAAAAGCCATCGCTGCAAAGGATGCCTATCATAAGGATTGCAAAGGCTGCCATGATGAGGCAAAGAAGGCTAACAAACCCGCCGGTCCAACCGGATGCACCCAGTGCCATGTGAAAGCAAAAAAATAGGTTGAAAAGTATTGCAGTTGAAAAGGGGCAGTTCTAAAAAAGGACTGCCCCTTTTTTATTCTTAACACTTAAACGTGAGAACAGATTTGCTTGACAGCAGAGCGGCTTATATGTTAGATATTTCAAATACTTGCCCGTCTTCGGTAATTCTGCCTCCAGCGGCGGACACGCATGAATTCGTTTTTAAAGAAATAGATGAACTTCCGAGGTCGCAATGAACCGTAAAGAAAAAGGGTTTTTTGATATTGCTTTCGATTTTTTCCGTTCCCTCAAACTAACGATCTTTCTTCTCATCTTGCTCGCCATCCTCTCTATTATCGGCACATTGATCAAACAGAATGCACCGAGCGAGGAATATATTCATCGATACGGTATTCAACTCTATAATGTCCTGGAGTTTTTTAACCTCTTCGACATGTATCACTCATGGTGGTTCAGCGCCATCCTCCTGCTTCTGGTGGTCAATTTGATTGCCTGTTCCCTCCACCGGTTTCCAGGGACCTGGAGACAGATCTCCCGTGAATCCGGGGAAAAAGAGCTGGGAGAGTCGATGCTCAAGACCCTTCCGTATGTGGAGCGAATCGCACTCTCCCATTCGAGAGGGATGAAAGAGGATGAGGTTCGATCGCTTCTAAAAAGAGGATTAAAAGACCCGCATCGGGTCGAGGGGGAATCCTCCATTACCTTCTATTCCGAAAAAGGAGGATTCTCGAGACTGGGGGTTTATATCACCCATTTAAGCATTCTCTTGATCCTCATCGGAGGGATCGCCGGTTCCCTCTTTGGCTTCAGGGGATTTGTCAATATCCTCGAAGGTGAGACAGTGGATCATGTTGCCCTGAGGGTCAAGGATAAAGATGTAGCCAAACCCATCGGTTTTTCGATCCGGTGTGACGATTTCAGAGTCACCTTTTATGATCTCAAGAGGCCGGAGAAAATAGTGAAGGAGTATATGAGCGACCTTACGGTTCTCGAGAATGGAAAAGAGGTTTTGAAAAAGACGATTGAGGTCAATCATCCCCTTCACTATAAAGGATTAGCTTTCTATCAATCGAGTTACGGCGCCATTCATGATCTGGCCGTGGGTGTGAGGTGGAGGGATAGAAAAGAGAAAGTTCTCTTAAAGGTCTCTGAAGGAGGGACCGTTCCAATCCCCAATACCTCGGCTTTTCTCCGGTTATTAAAGTATGAGCACCAGCTCAACCCTTATGGAGAGGGGGCCCAGGTCGCTCTCTTCAAACAGAACCAGCAACCCAGGGTCTTCTGGTTGTTAAAAAATGTCCCCCAGTTTGATGAACAACGAGGCGATGAGTTCGTTCTTACGATTGAAGAGGTGGTCGAAAGGGAATATACAGGCCTTCAGGTGACCAAAGACCCCGGAGTCTGGATCGTCTGGGTTGGATGCAGCCTGATGATCATCGGTTTCATCATCTCTTTCTTCTTTTCCCATCAGAGGGTATGGGTAAAGATTCCCTCGAAGGGTAAGGGAGAGATCGTTCTGGCAGGGTCCACCAGCAAGAATAAAGTTGGGTTTGAGAAAAAGTTTAGCCAGTTAGTGGAGGGAGTGCGCTCTAAAAGTTCGGAGTCCAGAGTTCGGAGTTCGGAGTGAAAGAAGTTCGTTCCATCGTCATGACGGGTTATGGAATCAATTGTGAGATGGAGATGGCCCATGCCTGCCGGCTGGCAGGTTCGGAGGTGGTGGATATCGTCCATATCAATGAGTTGATCCACGGGGAGAAGAGACTGGATGATTACCATTTTCTCAATCTCCCGGGCGGTTTTTTAGATGGGGATGACCTGGGTTCGGCCAAAGCCGGAGCGAATCGCATCCGGTATGCAAAGGTATCAGGAGATTCCGAAAGGCTTTTTGATCAATTTCTCCGTTTCATTGAAAAGGGGAAACTGATCCTCGGCGCCTGCAATGGATTTCAGTTATTGGCCAAACTGGGCCTCATCCCAAACCTCAAGGGGGGCGATGGAGAGCAGGAGGTGACCCTCACGTTCAATGATTCGGGAAGGTTCGAGGACCGGTGGGTCTATCTCAAGGTCAACCCGGACTCTCCCTGTATCTTCACCCGAGGGATGAAGGGGGTCTATCTTCCTGTCCGGCACGGGGAGGGGAAGTTCATCCCAAAGGATGAGAATGTTTTAAACGAACTGAGGAAGAGGGCGCTGATTGCCTTGCAATATACGAATGCATCATTTGATGGGCCTGTGATGGATTATCCCCTGAATCCCAATGGCTCCATTGATGCCATCGCCGGAATCTGCAATGACACAGGAAGACTGATGGGGTTGATGCCCCATCCCGAAGCCTATCTTCATCGGACCAATCATCCGCGCTGGACACGGGAGGAATTGCCTGAGGAAGGAATGGGGGTTGCCTTTTTCAGAAATGCAGTGCAATATATCCGAAACCATTTACTTTGACCCCTCACCCCCCCCTCTCCCCTAAGGGGAGAGGGGGAAGGGAAGAGGGAGGAGGGAGGAACGATGAATAAAGCCGAACTCATCAACAAAGTTTCAGAGCAGACGAATGTGACGCAGAAGGTGGCCAAGGTGATTGTCGACACCCTCTTCGATGGAATGAAGGAGAGTCTGCAGAAGGGGGAACGGATCGAGATCAGAGGATTCGGCAGTTTTATGGTGAGGAATTACGGGGGATACAAAGGCCGAAACCCCAAAACAGGAGAGATCGTCGAGGTTCCTCCCAAGAAGCTCCCCTTCTTTAAGGTCGGGAAAGAGCTGAAGGAGATGGTGAATACGACAGGGACCCAAGGCGCTACTCAATGAAAAATGTAAATTGTAAAATGAAAAAATAATAAAAAGATTTGAAAAATCTTACAATTTGCAGTTTAAAATTTGCATTTTGCATTGAGGTTAAAAGCTCTTCCAGTAAGGCCTTTGAATCTCCTTCAATTGAAGGAGGAACGGCTCGATTCGAGAATAATCAGCTCTCTCCTTTTCCGGCAGGTCTTTTTTATCGAGGGGGGAGACCTGAGCGAGCTCCTTTAATACGCCTTTCACTGACCGCCCCTGCCCGGAGACATCATAGCCGCCCTCAAGAGTGATGACCAGCCTTCCCTGAGCGGTCGCCTCTGCGACCTCCATCAGGACCTGAGTCATCCTTGCAAACCCTTTCTCCGTTACCTCCATACCGCCCAGAGGGTCATTATAATGAGTATCGAACCCAGCAGAGACCAGGATGAGCTGAGGTCGATATTCGAGGGCAATGGGTTTGAGAAACTTCTCAAAGATGTTTCCAAATTCCGTATCGCCCGCTCCTGTAGAAAGGGGAACGTTTACCGTAAAACCCAGCCCCTTTCCCATCCCCAGCTCTTTGGCTGATCCTGTCCCTGGATAGAAGAAACCATAACGATGTGTTGAAAAGTAGAGGACCTGCGGATTTTCATAGAATGAATTCTGAGTTCCATTTCCGTGATGGACATCCCAGTCGATGATCAGGACCCTCTCCAGGGAGAAATTCTTGATCGCATACTGTGCGCCAATGGCCACATTGTTGAAAAGGCAGAATCCCATTGCCCTATCTCTTTCGGCATGATGGCCGGGGGGGCGGACCAGGGCGAATCCATTGTTCAATCTTCCCTCCATCACTTCCTTGATCAATTCCAACAAGCCTCCAGCAGCGAGAAGGGCGGTGTCATACGATTTGGCGCAGGTGGAGGTATCCATATCGAGCCGGTGGTAGGGCTTTCCTGCAGTTCGCGACACCTCGTCGATGTAGGCAGGAGAGTGAATCATCTCCAGCTCTTCCCGGGTGGCCGGACGTGATTTCACCGCTTCGAGGAAGCCTTTCATCTCCGGCTCTTCGAGCATCTTATAGATGACCCTTAATCGTTCCGGACTTTCCGGATGGCCTGGATCCATGACGTGCTCAAGGTACCGGTCATCTTTTACAACCCCTGTCCGGTTCATCTCTCCTCCTCTCTCGCCAGATCCACCACATCCGGCGGCCTGAACTGTTCATTTCAAATTTCAAATTTTAGATTTCAGATTGAAGGGTTTTCAATTTGCAATCTAGGTCACTTCACACAAGATCACAGTGATGTTGTCAAAGCCTCCCCTGAATTTGGCCCGTTCAATCAGGCCATCCCCTTTTTTTGCAAGAGAGAGAGGGAGGGAGAGGACCTCCTGAATCGAAGCCTCATTGACCAGATCGCTTAAGCCATCCGAACAGAGCAGGAAGAGGTCTCCCGAATGGCTTTTCCCCCGGATGAGGTCAACTGCCAATGGATCCTCGATGCCGACCGCCCTGAGAATCACATTCTTTAAGGAATGGACTCTCGCTTCTTCCTGGGTGATCAGACCCTGATCGACCTGATCCTGGACGAACGAGTGATCGCGGGTGAGTTGCCTCAGCCGTCCCTGCCGGAACAGGTAGGTGCGGCTGTCCCCCACATGGCCGAGGACAAAATGCTGCTGATTGTAAAAAGCGATCAGTTCTGCTGTGCACCCCATGCCTTGATCCTGGGGGTTTTGCTCGACATGGTTGAGGATCCTTTCGTTGGAGAGCCGGAAGGCCTCCTGAACCCCTTCAAGGGTCTCCTGCTCGGAATGGTATGTTGTCCGGGAGAAGACTTCGAGTGCGGCCTCGATGAAGATCCGGCTGGCCACTTCTCCGGCGGCCTCTCCACCCATTCCATCCGCCAGAACAAAGAGCCCCTCGTTTGATCTGATAGCGAAGGCATCCTCATTATTCAGGCGTTTGAGGCCGATATCCGACTTGCCAAAAAAGTTGAGGTTGGGCATACTTCACTATACAAAAATCTTACAGGATTTAAAACTATAATTTTTTCTTGACCTAAAAAGCCGATCCGGTATAATTGAATCAGCCTATGAGCAAACAGCCTCCAGCAATCAGTGTTCAACTTTTCCATATCAAAGGCGCTGTGCCTCTCAATGGGAAAGAGTCAAAATTTTATGGTCCATCGATCTCGATCGGCCGTCACCCCTCATGCGATCTCCGTTTCTCTTCAGACCTGACCCATATCTCCCGTCAGCATGCCGAGATCATTCGGGAAGGAAATCAATTCAAACTGACTGACCATAGCGTGAATGGCACCTTTGTGAACGGAAAAAAGGTTAAGGAAGCTCTCCTCAAAGACGGGGATGTCTTGATGTTTGGAGAAGGAGGACCCCAGATCAGCTTTCTCACACAGATGGAAGAAGGGCTGGAAGAGAGGAGAGTCCCTCCGGAGGCCACTCCCCGGGAACCCCAGAGAGAGATTCGCATAGAACCTCCCCGAAAAGAGCCGCCCCTTCAGCCGAAATACCCCCGGGAAGAAAAGCCTCAACCCCTTTCATCTGCAAGGGCGGAGATTCCGGAAGTTTCGGTCCAATCGGTGAAAATGTCCCTCATCATCCAGTATGGCCCCACGATTCGTTCCTTTAAACAACTGCCCGTGACCATTGGAAAGAACCCAAAGTGCGAGTACCCGATGAATCATCCGGCCCTCTCTGATCAGCATGCCCAGATCTTCTTCGGCCAGGATCAATACCGGGTCAAGGATCTCACGGGTCAGAAATTGGTCCGGATCAATCGCCAGCCTGTCGGATTTGAAGCTCCCCTGAAACCCAATGACGAACTGGCCTTAAGTCCGCAAGGCCCTGTCTTCCGCTTCTACGGAGAAGGCCGATTAGGTGAGATCGAGGAAGCCATGGATGAGAAACCCGTAGACTCTTCCGGAAAGATGGGAGAGACGGCTGAAAAGAAAAGCCCCAAAGGGATTTCTTCCAAATTCAAAAAGATATTTGGATCCTGACAGACCAATCTACCCTTCCTGATAGGAGAACATCATGCAAATCCCTTCTTTTCCTTTTAAGGTATTGGCATTCGGACCCTTTAGCATCCAGGGAAAAGACCACCCTCTTCAGGAGCCGATTCGAATCGATCCGACCTCTCTGGATCAGGTGATGGAGAAACTGGATCTCTCGCTCTCAGTCTTTCTTGCACCGGACCTCTGTCGCTGGGATCGCCTTCCCCTCCGGATAACGAGATTCAAAGATTTTCATCCCGATCGCCTCATTGAGAATCATCCTTCTCTCAAGAATCTTCTGGAGGCTAAAAAATTTGTTGAAGAGGCACAGGCCAGAGGTCTTTCCGGAGAAGAGGTCTATGGCCGCCTTAAAGAGTGGCCCGACCTTCCAATGGAGTTCCGATTTGAACGGACAAAGAGGAGGGGAGAAGTCTCAAGCCCTGTGGATAACATCTTGGAGATGGTGGCCATGCCGGGAGAGGGTCCGGCCTCTCCAACCGGGGGCAGGCCATTTGGCGCACAAATCACCCTCGTCCTTCAGCAGATCATGAGGTCCATCTTTTCAGACCCTTCTTTTAGAAGTCTGGAATCAGCCTGGCAGGGACTTCAGTTTCTTATGAAGCAGAAGGGAACAGATCGAGACATCGCTTTCGAAATCGTCCCCGTTTCCCTCGATACCCTTGAGGAGACACTGAATCATCTCATTCCTTCCCTCATCGATAATCTGCCCTCTCTTATCCTGCTCGATCTTCCCTTTGATCACTCTCCAAGAAGCCTTGATCTCTTAGAGAAGGTGGCTCTCTTTTCGGAAACCCTTCTGACACCTTGCCTTTGCTGGATCGTTCCAAAGTTTCTTCATCTCGGTCAATGGGGAGAGATCGGGAGACTTCCCTTCCTGCCCCACTATTTTGATGAACCGGCCTTTGCCAAGTGGCGCCGCCTCAAGGCGTCCTCCTCTGCAAAATGGATGGCCATTACTTGCAACCGGTTCCTGGTCCGGTATCCCTATGGTCCGGATCATCCTACCAAGTGGGTTCGTCTCGATGAATCGGATTATCTCTGGGTGAGCCCGGTCTGGGCCATGGGAAGCCTTATCCTTCAGAGTTTTTTAAATACCGGCTGGCCAACCCGATTTACAGAATGGCAGGCAATGAGACTGGGAGATTTAGCCCTGCATATGATCCAGGGCAATCAGAGCATTCCCACAGAAACCAATTTCAGCGATGAGCGAATCGACCAGTTCATCCGGGGAGGAATTGCCCCTCTGGTTTCACCCCTCAATAAAGATTTTGCCTTTATTCCAAAAGAAACAACCGTGGGAGGAAGCTCCCTGGGTTATCAGATTTTCCTGTCCAGGATCACTCATTTCCTCTTCTGGTGTAAGGACCATTTTGAGAAAGACCTCGAACCCAATCTCCTTGAACAGAATTTAAGAAAAGCCTTTTCCTTATTTTGGGAAAAATCAGGCGCTCTCCTCCCTAACCGTCTCGAGATTTCTGTGAGCAGGCCGGAAACCGACCAGCCATCCGTCGTGAAGATGGTCGTCGAACCTTCCCGGCAGATGTTGCCTTCCGGAGAAAAGGTGGAGTTGGAGTTGAACTGGTAGATGAAAGCGGGCTGAAATTATAATTTTTTTAACACTTTAGCTTTTTGAAAAGATGTATCTAATCCCCCTTCATCCCCCTTTCTCAAAAGGGGGAAATACTTCTCCTCCCTTTGGAAAAGGGAGGAGAGGAGGGATTTTATAAAAGTTTTTCAAAGCGCTAAATTGTTACTAATTTTTTAAGAAGCGCAAAAATCCCTATAATCATTTTTTGGCTCATCCGATTTTATTGGGAGCAATACCGTCCCGTTCACCCTGAGGCTCTCGAAGGGTGAACGGCCTCACTTCAACTGAACCACGAAGGCTTCGGCTTCTTCTTCTGTGGAATAGGGGCCGAAGAGGATCGATTCGGGGAACCCCTCGATTTTAACGAAATAAGACGTGTCAGAATTGAGCTCGTTCTGAGCGGCCCAGGCCGTATATTCCTTTCCGCCTAAATTCAATTTCATACCTTTTAGCGGATAACGAAGGCTCGATAGGGTCGGAAGACTTCCTTTGGGACCGACCGCATGGAAGGTGATCTCAGCGCCGGATACTCCAAACATGGCTCCGGGCCAGGGACCTTTGCATGGACCCACCTCGATCCATTGCCCGATGTGGGGGTTGCCATAGGTATCGAGACGATACTCTGACAGGATCTCCTTGACGGGGGTATTCACCTTAACGACCAATTTTGCGGCCATCGCCGGATCGGTCAGGGATAAGAAATTACTCCCCCTCAATGGAGTAGGGAGCGTTTCAGCAGGAGGGGTCTCCCCGTCCGTTTGAAGAATGAGCATGGGAAAGGAGATCCCTCTTTTTGCCTGGAGGGTGAGGGCCAGAAGCGAGAGGCCATATCGAACCGAAGGGCTTTTCAATTGCTCACCCGAGGCCAAAATGAGCCAGAGCAATACATCGGGTTTAATCAATTCTTCTCTCGGCTTGGCCCAGGTCATTTTACTAATCTCGTCCTCCCAGAAATGCCCCTTCACATCAAGACCATAAGGTTTCAATTGGGCGATCAGGTTCTTTACCCTCTCTTCTGATGGAATGACGGAGGTCAACCATATTGTTTTCATTTACTTGTCCTTTCCTGAATCAAGGATTTCCGATGGCCACCAGGCTCATTTTGCCTTCTCTGTTGATATTGAAACTGAAGATATTCTTTACCCGGGGCTTTAATTCGACCTCCTGTTCAAAAGGTTTTTCGGTGTCGGTTCTAAGAAGGTATTTTCCCTCTTCGATCATCAGGGGAATGCCCACCTTTCCCCTGGCCGCCAATGGGCCTTTTTTACCTGGATCGGTAGAATAGAGGGCGAAGGTGAAGGACATCATTTCAGCCTCCATAAACGCATTCAGAAGGCCCTGGGGCGTGACTGCCTCGAGATAGACGCTACCGCTTGCCGTAGCAAGCTTATGATAAAAATCCCTGATCTTTTGGGCTTCCTTATCTCCGGAGCCCCGGAGGCCGTAGAGGATCGGACTGAAGTGGATCTTCTCATCGACCAATCTTTTGATGGCATCAAAGGCTGAGAGGGTCAGCTCATCAAAGTCAGGATACTCCCTTCTCAGCCTCTGCTCCCAGGCCTTATTCTTTGCGACATTCTGCGCAAGCAGAGGACCTGTCTCTTCTCCGTCCGTAATCAGGATGGTCATGGCGTTGGACAGACCCTTCAGAAGGCTGTGCGCTTTCAGAACACTGTATCCGATGGGCGTATCCCCGATATAGGCCTTTTCTGACCCGAGGAAGTGAATGGCAGCCAAAAATTCCTTCTGATCAAATCCCTTCTTCCGGGGGTTGAAAATAATCTCCACATCTCCACACGCCTCCATGGCCCTGGTATAATCTTTTCGGATGATCACGCCATCTGAAGTAAGGCCTGCAAGTTTTTTACTGCCGAATACGATCAGTCCCACCCGGTCGTTCGGTTTAAAAAGGGTCACGATCTGTTTCAATCCCTCATAGGCTGCCTCGAACCGTTTTTGGTCTTTCCCTTCGAGCTTTTCCTTCATACTGCCCGAAGCATCGTAGATGATCACAATGTGGTTCTGGCCGCTTAAATCCTTCAGGGCATGATAGATCTCTTTCTTTTTCTCCAAAGTCTCTTGAGAACGATCCGGTTGGCCGGATGGAGACCGATGACCGACCAAAAGAAACTCTGTTTTCAATTTTTCCTTGGGAGGCGTGGGAGGCGGAGCAGGGCGGGCGCAACTCAGAATGATCAAGGCCGAAAGTATAATCAAAGGCAGACTTTTCTTCATCTATACCTTCCTTTCCCGTTACGTTCGGCAGCCGCTCTGCGATGTTTCCCTTGTCTCTAAGGGAGTCTCTTTAAATTTTTTAAGAGTCGCCGGGCCTTTTCAAGGTCTCTTTTCGCCTTCGAATGTTCCGGATTCAAACGGAGCGTTTCTTCCCATTCCATAACGGCTTGATCCAACTCTTCAGCAAGAAAATGTCTGATCCCCTTTTCGTAATGGGCCTCGGCTTGCTCTTTTGATTGAACTTCGGGCTTTTGGAGTTTGGGTAACGAATTGGGTTTATAAACCCTCTCATCAGAATAGGATTTCTTAGCCGCCCCTATGGATGTTATCACAGGGAGTTTTAGTGTCAACCCCGGCTTTAATGAATCCCTGTTCTCCAGGTTATTGAAGTAGGCGATCAAAAAGTCTTTCTCGGGGTCCTGGTAGATCTCCTGGGAAATCTTTTTTAAAGTATCCCCCTCCCGGGTTTCATAGGCCAGAGAATCCGGTTCATACAATCGATGTTTCAGATAATCCAGGGCTTGAACATGGTCGGGCTCATAGGCCAGGCAGAGGAGGAACTCCCTTCGAGCTTCTTGAATCGATTTTTTTTGAAAGCTTTCCAACCCTTTTGAGAAATGTCTGTCGGCCTCCCTCCGGATATGAGTCTCCAGGGCCTTTATTTTTTCGGAGGCCGCCCGCTCGTGAGGCTTCAAGCGAAGAACCACTTTCCAATAGAAAAGGGCCTTAGAGAATTCCCCGTTCTTTTCAAGTTCGAGAGCCTTCAAGCGAATTTTTTCCGGGAGCGCCTGAAAAGGATCTCTCTCCACGACGGGCTCCGGAATGACTTGAGAGACCTCGGGAGGGGGCTCCGTCACAGGAGGTTTTCGGACGGGTGGTTGAGCGGCGCACCCGAAGAGGAGGAGGATCATCAGAAGGGTCAGGGAAAGTTTTTCAAACACGCCTTAAGCCCCCCGGGGGAAATGATCAACGGAGATCCTTATCTCTGGTGAATGTCAAAGAATTTTGAAAATCCTGCAGGTTGAAATTTCCATAAATCATGGACCGATTGATTCTGTAAGGATGTACAAAGAATGGATTACTCCCCCTTTCCACGGTGAACGCCCCCTGGTAGCCGAGCTTCGTCAGGAGAGCGATCACCAGGGGATTGGTGTCGCCGAAAGGGTAAGCCAGATATTTGACTTCCTTGTCCAGTCGTTTTTTGATCAGGGCAGCCGATTCAGCCAGTTCCTTTTTAATGGTTTCAAAATAGCCCCGGAAGGACTCTTCGTCCGTTCTCTTTACGAGATTCCGGTGGGATTTCGTATGGGACTGGATATCCACCCCATGTTTTGACATTTCGGAGAGAATATCCCAATTCATACTTTTTCCTCCTGAGGTGATGAGATCCGTATAGATAAAGAGGGTTGCCGGATATCCATATTTCTTCAAAATGGGAAAGGCGATCTCGTAAGTCGAATAATAATTGTCATCGATCGTAATCACGACCGACTTCCCGGGTATGGGCCGCCTCGAATTCAAGAACTCAAAGAACAGATCCATCGTGATCACCCGGTATCCGTTCTCCTTCAAGAATCTCATCTGTTCTTCAAAAGCGCTTGCCTTCACCGTCAGCAAATCAGCTCGCTCTCTCGAAAATTTGTGGTAAGAGATCACCGGGACCGTTTGATAACCCTTCATGCTCAGCCTTCTTTTGTCATTGAGATGCAAGGGAATGATCAGCTCCTGCCCGGTGTTGAGAGAAGTGATTTCATTGAACTCAGCGATGAACCAGTCCAAAGAAGGATCGTTTAAATATTGGGAGGCAAGGGAAGAAAACGTATCCCCAGGCTGAGCGATAATGGCTGCAAAATCAGGAAAGATTCGTGTGGAGGTGGTGATCGGAGGATGTATCCGGGGCTGGGGTTTGGGTTGTGCTAAAGGAGGAGGCGGCGGTGGTGAAGGCTGGGGTTCGGGCTGGGTCGGAAGTCCTGCGCAGCTCACCATGAGAAGCGCTACGAAGACGAGCAGACAACAAGAATGGAATCGAACGCTAACATGAAGCAAAATTGAAACCTCTGAGGATCTCCCTAACCCCCGTCCTTCCTTTCGGTGATATGGAGCAGGCGGAAGTTTTCCCACGATTCCGTCCTTTGCGTCGTTTCACGGGGAGGAAGAGGTTCGATGGATACAAGGTTCTCAATGGATTGATAAACGTCCTTGCTGATAATGATTTCCCCCGGACCGGCCATCATATTGAGAGAGGAAGCCTCTTTGAAACTCTCACCGATGAAAGCCGTTTCCGTGCTTTCATGTGAAAGGAGGGGTCGGGATACCACCACCCCTGAACTGATTCCAAACCCTGCCATGGTGAGAAGCTGATTCCCCTTCTGGCTTGCCTGTTCAAAAGTTTTTCTGATGGACATTGCACAACGGATGGCGCGGATAGTGTGGTTTTTCTGGAAAGGAGAGTTCCTGAAGACGCCGACCACTGCATCTCCTGATATTTTATCAATAGCCCCCCCATATTCTAATATTCCATCTGTCGCAATAATAAGATATTCTTTCAGGTCTTTCAGAAGGTCTTGCGGATCGCGGGATTCCGCATAAGCCTTGAACTCCTTGATCCCCGCAGAGAGGATCGTCGCCTGGGTTCTTGTCACGGGTGAGTCCTTGACATGAAGATGGTCGGATCCCCCCTGGCCTTCTGGGCTGAGCCGTGTTGCCGAAAGGGATGAACCGGCCCATCGGCTGAAAAGAAATGCGGCGCCCACTCCCATGAGCAGCGCCATGAAACAGAAAAGAGAACTTATTTTTATTAAGGAGAGACGCTCATTCTTTATTGTATGGTCGATGGAATCGATGGATATCCCCAGAACCACCGAGCCCATATTCCGATTCATAAAGGTCATGGGTTTGGACAGGCTTAAAACCCGTTCTCTAGGGGAAAGGGTATCCGGGGAGGCCTCCAACCGGCTCCCCACTTTTGCCGGATCGGTATGAGCTCTTATGACTTTCTTATCGTCTACGATGGCAACATAAACGATCCCTGTTACCCCTTTCATCTCTTTAATGAGGGCATGGAGGTTCAAAATATCGTTCTCAAGGAGGGGAAGAGCGGCCCTGTTTGCCAGCTGACCCAGGAGCATTTCTCCTGCGCTCACTTTTTCCTGATAAAGAGCGTCTTTTTGGTGTTTGATAAAGAGAAGGGTCAATGGGATCAAGATGATTAAGATCAGCAAGACGATGATTGCAGAATATTTAAGAAAGAGCGAGCCGGAAGGAGGGGAGAGTTTCTTTTCAGATGGGAGGTATGGAAGGGTATCCGGAGAGGTCATAGTGATTAAGGGTTCTTACCTGTTGGAAACAGTTCCTCCTCGAGGGATTATTTTTTAGGAAATTCTTTCGGTCCAAAGAGCTTGGGCTCTTCCTCCTCCTTTGGGGCGGGAGCGGGTTTGGGCGGCGGCTTCTCTGGCTTTGATGTCTGATAGAAATTATCGACAAACTCTTTGGGCATAGAATCCCGGGTCTTCATCAGGCTTTCGGGCACAGGGATTTTATCCCCGGCACGAATACGATGGATATTCACATTCGGGTTTTCCCGAGTCATTGCCTGGGCAAGGGCCCTCCAGTTATCACGATCACCTGTATACCAGGCGGCAATAATGAACAGGGTCTCACCGCCCCATTTTATGGTATGGGTAAAATAAGGCTCTTCCGGAAGGGTCTTATCCGAGGGCAGGGGGGCTGCCTCCTTCGGTGGAGGAGCAGCCGGTTTGCCTGTGGAAGGCGATGGCTGTTGAGGGGGAGATGTTTTTGAGGGAGCGGGCGCCGGCTCGGCGGGTGCGGGAGGAGATCCGGAGGGAGCAGGCGCTAGTTTGGGGCGAGCGGATCTACAGCTATACATGGTCATTAGAAAAAGGATGACAATGATCCACCAGAACATTTTCGGATAGCGATGTGTCTTCATCGAGGTTTCCCCTTAAGATTTCCCTTTTAATTTAAGAAGGAGTTTCTTCGCCATCTCGTTACTGGGATTGATGGAAAGGGCCCGTTCGAGGTTTTCAACGCTCTCTTTTCTTTTTCCCTGTCTCTCTTGAACCATTCCAAGATTGAAGAGAGCTTCGTCAAGATAGGATGGAGCCAATTTCACCGCACGGTCGTACATTTCTTCAGCTTTTAAGTAATCCTTTCTGATCGCATAAAGATATCCCAGGTTAAAAAAAGTATCCGGGAGTTTAGGGTCCAGGTCCGCCGCCTTTTGATAACTCTCGATCGCCTTCGGATAATCCTTCAGTTTCATATAGAGAAGGCCTAACTGGAAGTGGACCTGGGGATTTGCTGGATCCAGGGTTGTCGCTTTGAGTAATAAGGATTTGGCTTCCTGCGGTTTTTTTTCCAACAGTCCCGCAGCCTGGTTCTGCAATGCCTTGGCTTCGGCAAGAGGATCGGGACCCTTTTCGGTTGGTTTTGCTACTGCCGGGACCGTTTTATCCGGAACGATTTCCTTGGGCGGTTCCGCGACGGACGGCTGAACGGATTTGACCGCTGCCTCCTGGCCCGGGGGTTTCGCGGACCTACCTTTGAACCAAAAAGAGAAAACGACAACGACAGCGACCAGAACAATGGCAATACCGGCATAGAGAGCGGTTCGCTTCTGCGGGATTTTGGGAGCTTCCGCCTTCGGCGCAACCAGCGGCTCTTCCCGAACTGCTCCAACGATCCCGGCCTCTTTCCCAGCGGCAGGCGGGCATATCACGTCTGAAATCGGTAGATCTTGCATTGTCTGGCATTCGGCGGCGATCTCTTTTTTGAAGAGGTCCTTCATAAATTGGGAGAGCCCTCTGACCGTCGGCCTCATGTTAAGCTTAACCGTACACTCTTCCAGGTCGGCCAACATTTCCCCGCAGGATTGGTACCGCTCTTCACGTTCTTTCTTGAGCGCCTTATGGAGAATTTCATAAACCTGTGTGGGTAGACCGCCTTGAGCCACTTCGGGGGGTTCAAATTCCGCCCTGCAGACCTTCGCCAGGATTTGTAACGTATCGACTCCCGTGAACATCTGTTTGCCGGTGACCATCTCATAGAGGAGGATCCCGACTGAAAAAATGTCAGAGCGGAAATCGATATTCTGGCCTGACGCCTGTTCAGGAGACATATAGGCGATCTTTCCTTTGATCATTCCCACCTGGGTTAAGGTGGACCGGCGGGCTGCCTTGGCAATGCCAAAATCGACAATCTTGACCTCCCCCTCATAAGTAACAATGGCGTTTTGAGGGCTGATATCCCTGTGGATGATATTGAAAGGCGTCCCCTGAAAATCCTTTAGGTTATGAGCGTAATCGAGTCCGGCACAGACTCGCGATACGATATAGAGGGCATATTCTATGCTGAGAGGCAGATTTCTTTCTTTCGTCTTGCTTAAGAGATGTCGAAGATCCTTGCCGAAAAGGTATTCCATTGAAATATAATAAGTGTCTTCCAGATTCCCAAAGTCGTATATCTGGACGACATTCTGATGATGAAGGAGGGCAGCGAGCTTTGCCTCATCGATGAAAGAAGTGATCAGCTCTTTCTCGCTTGCCAAATGGGGCAGGATGGTCTTGATGGCGATGAGCTTCTCAAAGCCCTGAACGCCGGTGATCTTTGCTTTATAGAGCTGGGCCATCCCTCCTAAAGCCAGCTTTTCTAAAAGGAGGTACTTCCCAAAGCGTGTGGGGTGCAATTCGGTCATAAATCCTACCGGTCTAACCATTCGAATAATGAGGCAGTTTGCATTATATTAAAATAGAAAACGAGTTGTCAATCGGAATTTCGAATGAGTTTCACTGCCAGATCCCAATAGAGATCGTTCATATTTTTATCTCACTAACTCTTCACAGGCTTCGTTGCAGCCAGCTTCCCCCAATCATCGATTAACTGGTAATAAGGCAGGATGCGGACATGTGTGCTATTGATCTGTATCTGGCTGGAGAGATCCAAATTCACCACCCATGCCTGATGAGGTTGGTAGGCTGAGATGAAACTCCTCAAGGCCCTGCTGATCTGAGGCTGTCGCATATGTCGATACTTTACTTCAACCGGGATGAGAGCGCCGCTGGTTTCCAGTACAAAATCCACTTCTGCTTTATCCTTTGTTCTCCAAAAGTGAAGAGCGGTTGGTTGAATCCGCGTCTGCTCCCACAGGAGACGCCATACGAAGTTTTGGAAGAGTGATCCCAGGTTCGCGTCGCCGGTTAAAGCGCCGTGCACTCCGCCAATGTAATTGCGTAGGCCCAAATCATGAAAGTACAAAACCGGCGACTTGGCAAGCTCCTTACGCGGGTTTGTAAAGAAGGGACTCAAAGCTTTCAGAACAAACGTTTTCTCAGCATTCCACAAGTAGGATTTTAGAGTTGGGACGGAGATATTGAGCAGGGTTGCCAGTTCAGAGTAGTTGACAATCTGACCAATCTGGTGTGCCACCAGCCTGATCATCCGACTGAAGGCTTCCGACTTCTCGACTCGAAGAAGCGCCACGATGTCCCTTTCCAGGTAACTGCGGTAGATCTCATCGAGAGTGCTTCGCTTGTCCTCCAAGCGTGCTTGCGTGACAACCCGCGGATAGCCTCCGAAGTTGATGTATTCGATAAGAAGATCTTCTGAACGATTTTTCTCCACCTGGAAGAATTGCGGCAATCGATCCTGATACCGGTAGTCTGTGCGATAATTTACAAACTCGGCAAAGGTCAGGGTCGGCAGCTCGAAGAGGCGTTTTCTACCTACCAGGGATTCATGGATCTTTTCCTTAAGCTCTAAACTCCCCGAACCGGAAACCACCAGCTTGTATGGAAGTCCCTTGTCAAAGAGACCTTTCAGAAACAACCCCGCATTTTCCTTGCGCTGGATCTCGTCAATGAAAGCTACTCCAAATTCGCTCCCAAACTCCAGACGCAGTTTGTTGACAAGAGATTGCTGGGATTCAAAAAAAGGCTGATCCGCCTCAACATCGAGATTTAGGAAGATGGTCCTGGTCCCTTGTTGCCGCACACGGTCCTCTACCCAGCGCATGGCTGTTGTTTTTCCGGCCTGGCGCGGCCCAACAATGAGGCTGATCTCTTTATTCGACAAGTCTTCAAGGAGTCCTTGAAATATCACTCTTTGAATCATAAATACATGTTAGCCCGATAATTTTAAAAGTCAAGTATTTAAATTCTCGGAATAGTTTGCTATTGGAAGGGTCATCTTAAGGGTTTCGGGTCTGCCCAGGGTGTTGCCCGATCGATTTCATGCTTAAACCAATTTGTAACAAGAGAGGTATCCGCCGTGTCCTCAATACCTGTACTGGGGAAGCATTGAAAAGGGGTAATAACGTTCCGCTCCGGAAAAAACATAACACCGATAGCAGACATCCCAGTCAACATCTATGTCCCACGTTTCAAGAAATAACTGATATCTTTGGAAAGCATACCGGCTGACAAGATTCTGTAGGGTATACGCGTCTACCTCAACTGGCAAACCAGCATGATGGGTGAGACGACCGACAATATCGACATTATTGCTTTGACAACATGCACAGTACGCCATTTTCGTTACCTCCTTTATACTATTGATTCACGATTCAGCAGGACATAGGCGATGGTTATTACCTGGTCATATCCGACTTATGGTATTTGAATGGTTATCTGTCCTGCATTAATAATCCGGATCACGCCGCCCCAGGTGCACATCAGCATGGAAGCATCATTTAAAGCCGGCATTCCCCCGATGAGGAAGACGGGCGAACCAGGCGCCCAGGGGGCGACTGTAACAGGAATACAGGGCATGGGCGTTAGGACACCCAGGGCGGCTGATGTTGCCGAGGCAACTTGGGGATTAGCGATTGAGCTGCACGCCCCAAAGGGCATGATATTGACCAGGGGCGCATAGTCCATGATGTTGGCGGCCGGTGTGGGCACCATCGGCCGGTTCTGCGGAAGAACAATCAGGGAACTCGGCGCCACGCCAAAACTGCATTGCGTTGTTGCCCCCATACAAACCAGAAAAGGCATAATTCTAACCTCGTTTGACCCCCAAACCTGATATTTTAATAGGTGCTCCCGAGACCTCCCCCGGTTATTTTGGCAGTTTAGCAAGACGATTGATAGCGTCTTGCAAATTTGCTTTTCGGTTTGGGTCGGTTTCGGCGGCATGGGCTCGAGTCAAAATGAATCCGGCGACTTCACCATCTTCCACATAACGGACCACCTTGACAGCCAGATCTCGACGGAGGTCATTCATATCCGTAGCAAGAAGTTCAATGGCAGCCGAGACAGCGGGTTGACCAATGTTAATCAATGCCTCCATGGCGGGATATCTGTCCCATAAAGGCAATGCACTAAGGAGCAGGTTTTCTCCAGCATCAAAATCAATTCGTCGGATGAGCTCTTCGATGCCCTCCGAGAGACGATGGCGACCCATCAAGTAAATGGTAGCAGCCTTAACATTTATGGAGGAGCTTGTATCTAAGTGTTTCAAGAGAATCAAAAGGAGTTCTTGTCGTTGTTGATCCACTTGGGAAAGAAGCTCCATCCGGGACCGCTCATCAAGGGTATCCAGATTTTTCATCAACTCCATCACTTGTTTCTCGATCAACTTTTTCCTCCTCTCCTGTCGTCGGCCTTATGGCATTTGACTGGAAAACACCGGGAAAAACTGACACTCCTGCAATCATCTGAAGTTTGTGGGTGCTTCCTCTTCCAAGACCTCATCCTTCACTGGATGGGTGGAAGTATGATCTATCCGGAAGTTTTGTGTTCCCCTTCCCAACATCTACCATTGTCACCTTAGGAGGATCCCTGACAACACTGCGCCAATGGCCTTTAAAGTACCAGGGTGCATAAGCTGAACAAAACTTACCATCTGTTCCTTCCTTCCATTCGATCCATTGTCGAAAGTTATAATATATTTCAACATCGTAAGTCGTTTTCCCCTCAATGTTTGGACCATCAATGTCATAAATCTTATCCTCGCTATCAGGAATCAATTTCAGAAAGCGGGGGCGTGATGTATCATTTTCATGGACCCATTTCGTATTCCAGTAGTCGTCCGGGCCGTCTCCGGGTCGAAACTTCTTACCTCCTTTCCAAACTCGAGCAAAACATTCTCTTTTAAATTCCCAGCCCGATTTCACAACTTCATGAACTCCCTTCGGGGTAATTATTGCGAAAGGAGCAACTTTCCCAGCCGCAGCATTACCATTGTTATAATATCTGACCCCTAATTTCTCAGTGCCATCGTATTTGTGATGAAACTTTGCAGAATTCTTTGGTATCTTGTCCGTATCCTTTGTCAGGATGGTGATAGTTGCCCAGAGCACCCATACGTCCACATAATCCTTCACGCCTCCCAATTCCGCCTCCACGTGATATTTTTTGCTGTTTTTTCGAGAGAGTCTTCTCTGGTTGAGTTTGCCCTTTACCAGTGTGCCGGCATCGCCCGACCACTTGATTTTCTTCCACGCATCTTCTGTGTTTGGAGAGGTTGTTGCCTCCACAATCACATGGCCGGTTGCCTTCTTGATGGCTGCCCAGTTTTTAGCCCCAGTGACGTGATTCTGTGTGGCGTTTTGAATCACGGTGAGCTTAACGAGCTTATAATCTTTCAGGGGGCAGGAGGCCTTTGTCCCACCAACGGGTTTGCCACTAGCGTTGGCCTTCTGATTGGCTGCATTTGCCTTTCCCAATCGAGTCTTAGGCAAGAAAGACCCCTTCTATCTTTCCAGAATGAACTGACATCACGAATTTCCTTCTAATATCCGATTGGCTTCCTCATAGAGGCGATCCATTTTGGCCGTGCTGTCCAACTCACTATCACGCAGGATTTCTTCCGCCCAGGGAGTGTCAGGTTCTTCATCAGCAGGCCAATCGAACTCATAGATCAGATCAATGTAACGGGCCATGTCATATTCATTTATGATTCCAAACTCACGGGCAGTATCCATCGCCTCATGAATCGATTCGCGTACGGCTTCTTCACCCATTTCCTCATACTTTTCAGGCCAGAATTCTTTGAGGTGAGCGTCGACGCTATTTACAAAGCTCTCTGCCATGCGACCGGAAAAGGCATCCATTTGCTCGTTACGTATGATCAGCATAATGATTCTACATTCTTTCCTTTTCTTCCAGATCTTCTGGTTCATCCCCGGGTTTGGACTTACCGACGATTTTGAGAGGAATAGTTTTTGACATGAGTTCACACCGGATCTGTTGCTTGCCTTTCTGATCTAAAAGGGGGGTGATTAGAGAAATCTGCAAATCATATTGGCCAGGAGGCCAATCTAAACGGGTTCGACATTTAAATATAACCTGATTGGTAGGTGTAAGATTGATCAGAGGCTTTTTAACTTTTATGGGTTGAATATCCACGATATGTTTTTTAGAAAGATCTTCAAACTTCTGATGATATTCCTGGAGCTTTTCGAGAGGAATATCGCTTCGGAGACCGATTAATTGTAATTGAACTGCGTCCTTCGACCAGTTTTCTGGATGAGGAAACTGAATGATTTCAGGCCCCGGATTGATAAGAGAAATGCTGACCTCGATCGATTTTCCTCTTTCGATTTGATTAGGTAAGGGCGTTAACTTCATTGAAATGGTTTGGAGGGGGTGTCGTCGGACAAGATCGATCAATGTCAATACTTCTTTTTCTGCTTTCAAGAAGACAGGGGACGGTGGACCTTCATCATCACTGACCCACTTTCTAATATCCCCAACCCCTTTTTCTCTCAATCTGAGTATTCGCACGGGTCCTCCCTCGGGAAAAACCGGAGGGTTCTGAATACTTCTGAAATCCAATGAACGCAGTACTTTGACTAATTCTGAGATTTTGCGCTCTTCGAGCTTGACGCTGAAAATTCCAACCGAGGAAAGGGGGTTGTCACGGTTTGTGCCCACTTTTAGAATGGCCACCCCATCCTGGGTAATGGAGAAGATCAGAGGGAAGAATTGATCAGCTGCCTGTGACTGATAAGTAATTTCGGTGTCCATATTCCGGCCACCTCCTTTTTTCAAAGATAGGTCACAAAATATTATGGAAAACATTAATAGAAGCACGGTAAAGATCTTGATCATGGACGGATCAATTCCCAAGGCTCATCCGTCTTCAGACGGAATTCCCCTTTGAAGTTCATATAATATAATTGCGGTACTTTAAACCCTGTATTCATGATTGCACCTGGCCGGTTATTCATCCACGGCGCAGGGCCATGGGTGAGCGAATCTGCGTATTCATCATACCATCCTAACAAATGTCCTGTTTCATGAGCATAGGTATTTGCTCTGGTTGGAATACGACACCAGTTAATCGAGTCAGCCCGTCCCTTTCCCTGAAATAGGTTTACTGTATGGTGTTCTCCGTTTTCAACAAATTTCACTTGAATTTGAGTCTTAAACTTGCAGCATTCTGTTTTCACTTGGCAGCTGCACTTCTTTTCCCTAAGGCACCGGTCTCGATGAAGGCCCCACTTCTCAGAAAGTTTACTTTCGATATTCTTCTTCAGGCTCCGTTTTAATTTATCGTCTACGGGTGGCCCTACTGCAGGCATAGGTTGGCCAATGCCAGGCTTTTTTCCTAATCGGTTGATCAATTTGATTTTAATTGTAATGGTCAGGACTTTTTTCTTAAATTCGACATCAAATTTACCGTCGCGCAGAGAATCTCCAGCGGCAGTTTGACGTGCAATCGTTTTAGTATAAGAAGCGAAATCTGGATATTCGTAGATTCTGAGGCGATTGTCACTATCCGCTGAAGCACCATTGGCCGACACCTTGAAATCGAGATGAGGAGGATCCCATCCCTGGAAGACCTTTTTCGAGATCCATTTCTTATCACTTACTTTTAAACCCTTCAAAAGAGCTTTTTCCGTAGCAACGGTTTGTTTCTTGGTATAATGCCTGATATAAAAGGTAGTCGGAGTCTTGTCTGGAATATTGGTCGCATCGGCGCGCAGATTCACCCGATCGCCGCACTTGACCTCCAGATCACCAAAGCGACCCGAGATTTTCGGTTTTTGGCAGGGTAGCTTAGGAGACCCAACACATTTTCCGCCAGCCATTAATGTCCCTCGAGAAGGTCGAAGATCTTACTAAGCCGTTCTTCAGGTTCCATCTCCTCTTTTTTCAATAGTTCTCCTGCCCAGATGGACTCCTCTGATGTGTCAAAATCCTCGCCCAGAATGAACATCAGGTCGATATATCGTTTCACATCATCCTCAATTTGAATCCCGTGCTCTTCTGCAACGGAGATACCTCTTTGAATTATATCTCGAAGGTCCTCTCCAGGAAGGCCCTCAACTTTTTCGGAAAGGTCCTGCCGTAGATGGAGTACCATAGAGTCTTCAAACTTCTTCAGCTCGAACTTTGTAAACTCATCCATTTGTTCTTGACGTATAATTAGCATACGATGTCCCTTTATTTCATTGCTTCCTCGATCCTGCCGACCGGAATTTTTTCTTGCATCGGTGATTCCTGCCCTAGCCAAAACCGAAGTAAGAAATTGGGGTCTTCATCTTCCATGGCGTAGTAGTGTATCGGTCCAAAGACTGTGTTCATCTCTTCCTGATTACAGGTCGCCAGGTAGATGCGAAAGACCCTTGGATCGTAATAGCGGAAATAGAGGGGATTTGCTTCTTCGTCATAAACCATAAGAAAAGTCCGGAGATGTTGCCTGAGCTCCTTCATCGTAGCGGAGGATTCAAAGAAGATTCCCCAACTATTTCCCCAACCATTCTTAAGAAGCCATTCGTTAAAAGGATCAACCCTCTGAAGTTTAATTAGGTAAGGAGCTACCTCAGCTAATTCGCGCTCCAGGTCTCCCCGATAGAGACTGACCACCTCAATATCCGATTTGACCAACTTTGAGTAGATCCTCTCATCCCTTGCGGAATCGAGGATGACATACAATTGCGGAGGAATTTCGCCCTCTGCAGGCCGCCACAATTGGTTCATTATTCTCTCGAAATATAAATCTGGCATAGACAATTCTCTCCGTACTATGTGGAACCTCCCATTCCTGATGTTGTTGAACCTCCTGCTTTTGCTGCTTCCTCACACTTTTCACAGAACGGCACCCCTGACTTTGCAGCTTCTTTCAGTGCTTGAGCCTGCGGACTTGTTGATCCGGATGAGGCAGGAAGTGCCTTATCCTTTCCGGGCGCTGCGGTATCAGCTTCCTGTGGCTCAGTGGGAGACTGAGGACTGCTGCCTGATCCTACACCTGGAGCTCCGCCACTATTGATCAGAACCGGGGTGCCAGAGATGGTCACACCGGCTGGACCGACGACAACAAAACCGCCTCCTGCCTTCAAGGTAATGGACATACCAGCTTCGAGAACAACATTCATTCCAGCTTTAAGGTGGATCTCCATGCCCGCATCCAGGGCGTGTTTCATTCCCACCTTTTCCTGCATATCCATTCCCACTTTGAGGGAGAGGGTGCCATCTACCTTCTCGTTGCTATCACCCTTGACCGTCAGGTGTTTGTCCCCTTCCGCCATTTCCAATTGGTCCTTCTTCACAATCAGATGACTTTCGTTCCCGATCCATTCATAAAGATCATTCTTGACACGGATGTCCTGATTCCTTTCGGCATGAATGAAGAGTTGTTCCTCGCCTTTTTTGTCTTCGAAGCGGATCTCATTAAAACCCTCTCCTCCGATGGAGCTGTTCGTTTTGATTGTGCTCTTGGTCTTCTCATCGGGAAGCGTATAAGGAGGCATCAGGTCCGCATTGTAAACCCTGCCTGTAATCAGGGGCTGGTCCGGGTCTCCTTCGAGAAAGTCAACCACGACCTCCTGACCGATCCTTGGGGTGAAGATGGCGCCATACTGTCCGCCGGCAAAGATGCTTGCCACCCGTATCCAGCAGGAGGATTTATCATCCTTCTTCCCCTCCCGGTCCCAGTGAAACTGAACTTTGATGCGCCCGTATTTGTCCGTGTAGATCTCTTCCCCTTTTGGCCCTACGACCACCGCGGTCTGGATTCCTTTCACGATGGGCTTGGGGGTCTTTCTTTCCGGCCGGAAGACAACGGGGGAAGGAATGGAGATGAATTGATTCGTATAGCTAAACTTTTCTTTGGGATCAGCCAATTCTTCGAGCGCCTGAGGTTGTTGGCCTTCGTGACGAATCTCCGTGAGAAGGTATTCCTGATTGAAGCTTTTGCGCTCATGGTCAATCAATTTGAATTTGAAGCCAGGGGTCAAACGGGGAGAGGTGCTCTTGCCCTCTGCCTTCTCTTTAAAAGTGATGGACTCCTCCAGGCGGACCTTGGTCAGACCTTTCCCCCGGTTCTCCTCCACATACCTGCCCGGATAGTCATAAACTTCCAGTTTCTGATAAGATTTGTCCTGCTCTTTCGATGTTAAGTCGAGAGTGGGCTTCTCAAAATTGAAATCCCTCCGTGTCATCTTTCCGGAAAAGACTTTTTGGGAGAAGGCGAATTGATAGACAAACTCTTTACCCGGAACCATTCCGATCGCAGGATTAAAGGTAATCTCCACTTCCCCTTCAATCGCCTTGTAAGCAACCGTGCTGTCGCCAAAGACCAGCACATGTTTATCCTTTGCATGTTCAAAGAAATAGAAGATGCCCTCCTCCTCACAAAGACGGGAGATGAAATCGAGATCGGTTTCACGATACTGGACACAGTATTCCCTCTCCTGATATTTTCCCTGGAGGCGGAAATTGAAGCGGTCGCCGGTGATACCGCCGTCCTGAAGGACCTGCTTGATGATGTCTTCGACTTTCTTGTTCTGGAAGATCCGGCAGTCCTGCTCCAAAGACAGGAGCCAAAAGGTGGGAATCACTTCTGCCTCGTAAAAATAGAACCGTCCCTTGCTTCCATTCTGGATAAATTGACGGAGAATCCCATGAAGGTAGCGATCGTTATCCTCCCCGAGCAGGGTGAGGAGGGCTTCTTTTCCCACCATCTCGTCGAAGTTGATCTCATCCTCAGAGACCAGGGAGACATGAAGCGCAAAGGGTGAGGAGATTCCTTCAAAGAGTTTAAATCCCAACACCGCAGTTTGATAGGATACCCCCTTCACCTCAAAGAGAAACCTGGATTCATGGGCGGTCTGTTTTGGCGCCATTTTTAACCTCCAAAACTGATCTTGAAGGAGCCGTCCTCAGCAATATCCAAATGGACTTCCGAAAGCATGGCTCCCTCGCTCAGGCGTCCCAGAATCTCCCGGGACATCTGGGGGAGGATCGTTCCGTTCATCATATGGTCGATATTTCTCGCACCGGTTTCAACCTCGGTGCAGCGCTTCGAAATCTGATCAACCACCTCAGGGGAATAGACCAGTTTGATCTTATGGGTCTCCGCCATTCGTCCGGCCAGCTTATCGAGTTTAAGTGATACAATCTCCCGGATGAATTTCGGATCGAGGGTATAGAATGGGACGACGGTCATCCGGGCGAGGAGCGCGGGCTTGAAATGGTGGCTCAGAATAGGACGGGTGGTGTTGACCACCGTCTCCATGGAAGCTCTCGCCTCTCCTGCGCAGAGTTGGGTGATCACATCTGAGGCCAGGTTGCTGGTGAGTAAGAGGACGGTATTCTTGAAGTCGATAATCCGTCCTTCTCCATCGGAGAGCATCCCCTTATCAAAGACCTGATAGAAGAGGTTCATCACATCGATGTGGGCCTTTTCGCACTCATCGATCAGGACCACAGAGTAGGGCCGCTGGCGAACGGCTTCGGTCAGGACACCCCCCTCTCCGAAACCGACATATCCGGGCGGAGAGCCTATCAAACGACTGACGGTATGGGACTCCTGAAATTCACTCATATTGATCGTGACCAGGTACTGGTCTCCACCGAAAAGGAGGTCGGCTACGGCCAGGCCGGTCTCCGTCTTTCCAACGCCACTCGGTCCGACGAGGAGAAAGACTCCAAGGGGCTGTTGGGGATCTTTCAAACCCGCTTTGGCGGCCTTGATCACCTGCGTGATGATTCCGAGGGCCTCGTCCTGGCCCTTGATCCTTTTATTAAGATTCTCTTCGAGATTGAGAATATTACGGGCTTCGTCGCGGAGGACCTTTCCCAGGGGAATGCCTGTCCAGTCCGAAACCACTTTAGCCACCACATCGGGATCAACCTCGGTCTTGATCAGTGAAGAATCTTTCTGAAGTATGGATAGCGGCAGGGAGACCTCATCAATCGCTCTCTTTAGTTCGGACTGTTTTTCCTCAGAACCGGCCTGGCCCTTCAGCTCATAAAACTGCTTTCTCAGATCGATGAGACGATGAGCAAGCTCCTTTTCCTTGAGCCAGCGCTCCTGAAGTTGGATGACCTCCTGATTCAATATTTTAACCTTCTCCTCCAGTTCCTTCGGCCGGGCCGGGTCGATTTCGAGGCCATGGAACTGATCGCGTTCAAGGGCCTTTTTCTCACGTTCGAGCGCCTGAATCGTCCGCTCTTTATCTTCAATGTTATCAGGCTTTGCGGTAAGAAGAATCTTGACACGAGCTGCGCTGGTGTCGAGAAGATCGACCGCTTTGTCGGGTAACTGCCTTCCGGAGATATAGCGGCTGGAGAGCTCGGCTGCGGCCAGAATAGCATCATCCCGGACGATGACACCATGCGCCTCCTCATATTTGCTCTTCAATCCCCTTAAGATGAGAATCGCAGTCTCCACCGTAGGTTCCTCCAGTTTGACCAGTTGGAACCGGCGGGCCAGGGCTGCATCTTTCTCAAAATATTTCTTATATTCCGACCAGGTCGTGGCCGCGATGGTCCTGAGTTCTCCGCGGGCCAGGGCCGGTTTCAAAAGATTGGCTGCATCGCTTCCGCCTGTAGAACCTCCTGCTCCGATCAGCGTATGGGCTTCATCGATGAAGAGGATGATCGGCTTCGGAGAACCTTTGATCTCATTGATCACAGACTTCAATCGATTTTCAAACTCGCCTTTGACTCCTGCTCCAGCCTGGAGAAGCCCCATATCCAGTCCTAAGATAGTGACTCCTTTCAGGATGTCAGGGACATCTCCTTCCACAATCCTCAAAGCCAATCCCTCCACCACAGCCGTCTTTCCCACTCCGGCCTCGCCCACGGCAATGGGATTGTTCTTTCTTCTCCGGGCGAGGATATCGATCATCTGGTGGATCTCCCGGTCGCGGCCAAAGACAGGGTCGATCTCACCGGCAGCTGCCTTCTTCGTAAAATCTGTACAGAAACGGGCGAGGGCT
>Ga0154725_1039_pt1 | contig 29808 bp, 21 predicted proteins | sample Rifle2008BG16ft_FD_105733 | JGI IMG/M metagenome (GOLD analysis project Ga0154725, IMG submission 105733) | Deltaproteobacteria bacterium RBG_16_49_23 | reverse complement strand
GAAGGGGCCATCGTTCCATGAGCCAGCAAGCAATCATAGATTATTGGTTGGAAAAGGCAAATCAAGATATTGCATCAGCGCAGGAGAATTTTGTGGCGGGAAGGTATGTGAATGCGGTTAGAGACGCCTATTTTGCCTGCTTTCATGCATTCTCATCGGTGTTATTGAAAAGCGGGAAAACGTTTCGTAAACATAAGGAGGTTCGATCTGCCCTCCACAGGGATTTTGTCCGTTTGGGGAAAATAGACCCGAAGTGGGGAAAACATTACGATTGGCTCTATTGTTCAAAGAAGGTGAAAAAGAGAAAGAACCCAGTCCCGGCATTCAAACAAGGACACTTCGCCTGGTTGGAACTGTGCCACCTGAAATTTGGAATCGCCTGGGAACAAAAATCATCCCCAAACTAAAATCAGGTTCAGATCTCAAAATTGGAGTTGATTTCTCAGTTACAGTAAACGCTGATTCCATTCGGAACCTAGAAATTGAACTCCGACAGGTTATCGAAGATCTGGGACTCGCAGGCAAAATCAAGATCGAACAATCAGAATAAGAACCCTGAAAGAAGAAATTGTACTACAAGGCCACTTTGTTAATGCCCCACCTTCACTACACCCTCAAAATAGGCGATCGTCTTTTTTAGGCCCTCTTCTAAAGGTACCCCTGGTGCCCAGCCCAATTTTTCTTTGGCCAGATCGATCAGGGGCTGACGCTGTCTGGGATCATCTGCAGGAAGAGGTTTGAAGACGATCTTTGACTTCGAGCCTGTCATCTGAATGATCTTTTCTGCCAGTTTAAGGATGGAGAGCTCATTGGGATTGCCCAGGTTGACAGGGCCGGTAAAATCGTCAGGAGAATTCATCAGCCGGATGAGGCCATCGATCATGTCGTCCACATAACAGAAAGAACGGGTCTGGGAGCCGTCGCCAAAGATGGTGATGGGCTCGTTTCTCAGAGCCTGGAGAATAAAATTGGAGATGACACGACCGTCATCAGGATGCATGTTTGGCCCGTAGGTGTTAAAGATGCGGGCCACCTTTATTTTGATCCCATGCTGGCGGTAGTAATCGAAAAAGAGGGTTTCGGCACACCGTTTTCCCTCATCGTAGCAGGAGCGGGGTCCAATGCAGTTGACATTCCCCCAATAATTTTCAGGCTGGGGATGGATGGAGGGATCTCCATAAACTTCCGAAGTGGAAGCCTGAAGAATTTTAGCCTTAAGTCGCTTGGCCAATCCCAATATGTTAATGGACCCATGGACATTGACTTTTGTCGTCTGAACCGGGTCATTCTGATAGTGGATGGGTGAAGCAGGGCAGGCCAGGTTGTAAATCTCATCGACCTCTACATAGAGGGGAAAGGTAATGTCATGGCGAAGGAGTTCGAAGTAAGGATGGTCAAGAAGATGGTTGATATTTCGTTTCGAACCCGTATAAAAGTTATCGACGCACAGGAGGTCGTGACCTTCCTTTAAAAGGCGTTCGCAGAGGTGAGAGCCTAAGAAGCCAGCCCCGCCGGTCACGAGAATCCGAACCTGATCTGAGCTTTTCAATTTATCCTCCAGCGCTCCTTTTTAAGCAATATTTCATGACGGGTTCGTCATACTCTCATAAAAATCCCCCTGGATTCCCCTTTTACAAAGGGGGATAATTACCCCTCCCTTTGGCAAAGGGAGGTCGGGAGGGATTTAAAGAAACTCTTTTCTACCCAAATCAGAGGATTTCTTTATTGATCTCGACCTTCGCTTTTGACCGCAGATCTTGAAGCCAGTTTCTGAAAAACTCTTCCTGCTTCTGATAGATCAGCCGTTTTTCGAGATTCTTTTTAACCGATTGAAACTTATTCCGGTCCGCCGGTTCCGAAGCCAGAAGCCTCACCACAAAATATCCTTCCTTTGTCCGGAACACCTCTTTCGGAAGAGGTTTTTTTTCGGACAGGGAAGAGAGAGAGGCCATCCATTCTCCGGCCGGGCCAATTTTGGGAATCACACCTCCAGCCCGGTTGAAGAGACCCGTCTCCTCCATGGGATAACCTTTCTCTTTGACGACTTCCCGGAACTCTTTTCCCGATTTCATTTGATTTAGAATCTCTTCCGCTGTCTGACGGGCCTTCTCTTCCGCCTTCTTCCCGGCAACTTTCCGGATGACCCCCTCTTTGACCTCCTCCAATGGAGGAATCCGGGATTCCTTCTTATCCACCCATTTCAGGATGTAAAAATTGGGCGGGATACTGACCACAGCCGAGATCTCTCCTGTTTTTAATGAGAAAGCGCTGGAGTGAAAGGAGGGGTCCCTGCCGATTCCTGGAACTTCATCACCTTCCTTGAAGAGGCCTGTGGTTTTTATCGGAACATCCTTCTCGCGGGCAAACTTCTCTATGTCCCTGCTACGGAAGAGGGAATAGAAGGCATCATCGGCTCTGCGGGAAGCCTCTGCTTTCGCTTTCTCCTTTTTTAGGGCCTGGTGGATCTGGTCTTTAACCTCCTCGAAAGTCTTCTGTTTCTCCCCGGTCACGTCTTCTGCCTTGAAGATATAGAATCCGCCTGCCCCCCTGAGCACACCGGTCAGATCGCCCGACTTCAATGAAAAGAGAGGACCCTCAAATGATTCTTCGATATTTCCTTTCTGCAACCATCCCAGATCTCCTCCCTTCTGGGCGTTCCCCGATTCAGAAACCTGTTTGGCCAGAGAAGCAAAGTCCTTTGTTTTTCTGGCTTTCCCAAGGATCTCTTCGGCCTTCTTCCTCTTCTCCTCCACCCTCTCAGGCGGGTCCTGGGGGTCCGCTTTGATCAGAATCTCCCTGGCCCTGACCTGTTTGGGAACCTTAAAGCTCTCTTTGCGCTGGTCATAATACCGTTTCATTTCCTCAGGAGAGATCTGAATCTTTAACTCAATATCGGACGGACGAAAAGCAAGATATTGAACCTGGAGGTAAGTGGGAATCCTGAACTCCTCCTGTTGGTTCTGGTAATAGTCCTTGGCCTCTGCCTCATTGGCGCTCACCTGGCCCCTGAAGGAGTCAGGCGAAATCTTGACGAAATGGAGGTTAACCTTTTCGTTCTCGAAGAGATAGGACTCCAGAGCCTCTTCCTCAGAGACCTTTCCTCCATTCAGCCTGATAAGGCTGACCACCTTGGAATAGAGAAGATTTTCCCGTTGCATCCGTTCAAAATCTTCCGCACCCATCCGGTTGAGGCGAAGGAATCTTTCATAGAGGCGGGAATCGAATTGGCCGTCGACCTGAAAGGAGGGGATTGCTTCGATGGCCCTTCTCAATTCTCCATCCGAGACATACAGGCTCAGCCTCTCCGCTTCCTGGAGAATGAGGGCCCGGGAGATAAGCTCTTCCAGGACATTCTCCCGGATGCGGAGCTCCTCGATCATCTTTTCGGTGAAAGCAGGGCCCATCGCATCCCGGTAACGCTTCATCACTCCCTGAAGGGTTTCCTGGTAATCCTTGATATGGATGACGGCTCCGTTTACCCTGGCGGCAAAGTCGTATTTTTTCTCCCGGAAGAAGGAATATCCTCCCCAGGAGATGAACGTCACCGCAACCAGCAGGAGAAGGCCCTTTAGCATCCAGGAGGTGGCATGTTTTCTTAACATCGTCAACATCACAATTCTCCTTTCGAGGCATGAACCCCGTTGTTGCATAAAGATGCGGTTGAATCAACTGCATACCCCCATAAAAAGGCTGTTTTCACCCTTTTGAGGATGCCTTTCAAAGGTCACTCTTGGATTGATCCAGGGGACGACATTGATTTTACAGCCATTCCTCTCTGGGTAAGGGTTTGATAAATCTAGGCGCCGAATTTAATGCAACAACAGGGTGAATATTAATCAATCCTCCTGAAAAAGACAAGGGGGGCGATGGGGGGTTCGACGGAAAGTGAAAGGTTGTGTTATACTGCTGTCATCATGCCTGATTGGGATGTGATCATCATTGGAGCCGGAGTGGCGGGGCTTACCTGCGGTTGTTTTCTGGCCCAAAAGGGCCTCAACGTCCTGATTGTTGAGAAGAACCAGAAAATAGGCGGCTGCTGCTCCTCCTTCCAGAAAGATGGATTCTCTTTCGACCTCTCTGTTCAGTCGCTGGGCGAGTGTCAGGAGGGAGGGAGGATCTGGAATCTTTTGAAGAGATTGGACCTTCTGGATCAGATTCGCTTCCTTCCGCTTGAGCCGGCAAGGGAGTATCACTTTCCGGATCAAAAAATAGTTCAGTCTTCTCAACTCGAACCTCACATCGAAAACCTCTCAAGACTTTTCCCGGATGAACAGAAGGGGATTAAGCAGGTCTATGAGGTTCTAAAAAAGATCTTTAACGAATTTTCCCGGATCCCTTTCTCTCTCGACTGGTTCAATCCATCCTCATTCTCATCCCAGTCCCCTCTTCTCTATCAATACAGGGACAAGACCTACGGGGAACTTCTCAATCAGTATCTCTCCAACACGTTTTTGAAAACCCTCCTTTCGATTCGAACTTCTTATGCCCTGCTTCCTCCGGAGGAAATCTCTGTGGTGGGAATGGCCGGAATTGAGATGTCCTATTTCAACCATGGCGTCTCGTGTGTGGAAGGAAGAGTGGAACAACTTCCGTTCAAGATGGGAGAGGCTTTTGAGAAGATGAAGGGGGAGATTTTTCTTGGCCGGGAGGTTGAAAAAATCCTGACAGGGAAGAAAGGGGCGATCGGTATCCAATTAAAAGATGGGCTGCAGTTGACAGGAAAGGCGGTTGTCTCGAATATCGATGCCCGGACGACATTCTCAGCCCTTCTTGGAGAGGATCAGATCCCAAGCGGCTTCCGGTCAAAGCTAAAAGGGATGAGACCCTCGCTCTCCTATTTCATCCTCTACCTTGGAATTGACGGGGACCTGAAAGAACTTTCTGTTTCAAACAACGAGGTCTTTCCCGATGATCAACTCTCGAAGGAGTATCGAGACCTCTATGAGGATCGGATTCCCGAGGAAGCGCCTTTCTACCTTCTTGCCCCCTCCAAGGTCAACCCCTCTCATGCACCCGAAGGAAAGAGCACACTCTGTCTGAGCATGAAGGCGCCCCATCATTACAGCCGGGATTGGGATCAGAAGGTCATTGATTCGCTTTCTCAATCCCTCATCTCCAGGGCATCGGCCCTGATCCCCGGCCTGGAAAAGAGGATTCTGGTCAAGGCGGAGACGACTCCCCGAACGATTCAAAAATGGACGGGTAATCTTCTGGGAGCCGCCTATGGATGGGCGCAAATTCCGGGTCAATCCGGAATCCACTGCCTTCAGCGGACGACACCTGTTCCGAATCTCTTTTTGACCGGTCACTGGACATCGCCGGGAGGAGGAATCGCCGCCGTGGTGGCTTCCGGAGAGTTGACAGCGGGAGCGATTTGGAGCAAATTTGAAAAGGGAGACTTATCTGAGGAGAGTTAGGGGTTCAAGGAGTCCAGGGTTCGAGAGATTGAAAGGTTCCCTCATTGTTGAATGCGGAATGCGGAGTGCGGAATTCAAAATACGAAATCCATAATCCGAATTCAATAAAATCTATGAATCCACGCATGCAGCAGGCAGGCCTGAGCCCTTGACGACTTTTAGTCATTTGTAAGGAGACTCTTAAGATGTTACGAAAACCTTATTTGTATATTCTTTGTCTTTTACTCCTGTCGCTTCTCCTCTGGGGATGTCCCAAGAAGGTTGAAATCGTTCCTCCTGAGAAACTGGATTTTGTGAATCCTATCAACAAACTTCTTGAAAATTTTTCAGCTTCGGAATCTCTTCATGCGAAGGCTTCGATTCGAATCGAGACGGTAAGAGAGGGGGAAGGGATGAACTTTCTCCTCAACGGGGTTCTCCTTTATCAAAAACCGGATAAGTTTCGACTCCTCGGATATCATCCCTTAGGAATGGGGATTTTCGATTTCTTCTATCGCGATGGAGAATTTTTCCTTCTCGTCCCATCTCAGAAGAAGGCCTATGTGGGAGAGGTCTCACAACTTCAAGAGGTGATGGCAAAGGCAGGCGAAATCAGGATCTCTTCGGAGAAAGCCGAAGGAGGTGAAATCCCGAATCGCGTTCAGATTGAGTTGGTCGAGAAGGAGACCCGCATCGAGCTCAGGTTGAAAGGAATGACCGTCAACCTTCCTCTGCCCGAAGACAGCTTCCAATGGAGCGTTCCGGAAGGCGTGGAGGTGAGATCCATCGATAGGCTTTTGAAAGGAAAGAAGCGCAGATGAGGATCTCTCTGATCATCCCCAGATGGCCCCGAAATAGTTTTTGGGATGTGATCACCTTTAAATTTCCTCTCCTCTCCACCTCCCTCCTCGCCGGCCTGACCCCTCCCCGGCATCAAGTCAGCATCATCGATGAGAGCATCTCTAAAATTGATTTCAATCAGGAAGTCGATCTGGTAGCCATCACGGCCATCACCCCTCTGGCTCCCAGGGGCTATGAGATTGCCGATCAATTCCGACAGAGGGGGAAGAAGGTGGTGATCGGAGGAATCCATGCTTCCTGGCTTCCAGAAGAAGCTAAAAAACATTCAGATAGCGTGGCGATTGGCGAAGCGGATGAGACCTGGGGGGAGATTTTAGAAAACGTTGAAGGAGGGAAACTTAAACCCTTTTACCGTCAAAAAGAGAGGACAGATCTCAGCCGCCTTCCCGTTCCCAGGAGGGAGCTCTTGCCTCCAAAGGGGTATCTTTTCCACAATCTGATTCAGACCACAAGGGGTTGTCCTTATGACTGCGAGTTCTGTTCTGTAACCGCTTTTCATGGAAGATCCTATCGAATGAGGCCCGTCTCCGAAGTTGAAAAAGAGATTGAGTCCCTGGAGCGTTCAAAAGCCTACATCTTCTTTGTCGACGATAATATCGTCGGCAACCTCTCCCATGCCAGAGAACTTTTTGCGATGCTTTCCCATTACCGGTTACGATGGATCAGCCAGGGGCCGATCCATGTTGCCGAAAACGAAGAGCTCCTTTCTCTTATGGCAAAAGCGGGATGCCACGGACTCTTCATTGGGTTTGAGAGCCTTCGGGAGGAGAACCTCGACATGATGGGGAAGAAAATCAACCGGGTCGAAATGTATGAGAGGGGGATCAGGGGACTTCACGATGCAGGCATCGGAGTTTACGGCTCCTTTATCTTCGGATACGATTATGACGATGGTTCGGTCTTTGATGAGTTTTTAGAATTTGCAGACCGCAACAGAATCGAAGGGGCTTTCCTTCCCATCCTCACCCCGTTTCCCGGAACCCGAATCTATCAGAGGTTGAAACAGGAAGGAAGGATTCTCACGGAGGATTGGTCGAAATACGATATGGCGACCGTGGTCTTTCAGCCGAAGAGGATGACCGTGGAAGAGCTTCAGGAAGGGTTCTGGAAGGTGAATCGGTCTTTCTATTCTCCAACCTCGATGCTGAAAAGGGTCTTCCATCCCTTTCATCTCCGGAGAAGCCTCATCCTTTTTGGCCCCATGAACATCGGTCTCTGGCCCGCCGTCAAAAAAGCCGAGCGTTATTTTAATCATCAGAATAAGTTTAAGATGGAATCATCTCATTCCCTGTAAACCCCGTTAGAAATTCCAGCGGGGCACTCGCCGCGCAAGCGCTGGCGCAGCGGGTTAAACCCCGCCCTCCGGGGTGGAACTCCCTACGGGGTGGAACCCGGAATTGTTCTAAAATGTAACCCCGCTTCAGCCGCCAGCCCAGGCTCCGCCCCAGAGGGGCTTCTGCCCCGGAGGGAGGGCCTCTGGCCCGGAGGGAGCAGCGGTCCATTATTTCTAACGGGGTAAAAAGGGTTGTTGAAACGGATGAAGAGAGTCGGTTGGTCATCTCGCATTGTGTTCAGGTATACGCTTTTCCAGATCCCCAGTCTGGCTTTGTTAGTCGTGATCTTATTAGTGGTTCGACGTTATATTGATCTCCCCCAATGGTTTCTCTGGGGCTTCATGCTTTTGTGGGTGGCCAAAGATGCCATTCTTTTTCCATTTGTCTGGAGGGCCTACGACCGGAGCCAAGAAAGGAGCTTGCATAACATGGTAGGTAAAAAAGGTGTTGCTCAAGAACGATTGGACCCATCAGGATATATTCGCATTCATGGCGAACTCTGGAAGGCCGAAGTGATTGACGGAGCCCCTCCGGTAGAAAAGGGAGAGCCCGTACGGGTTCAGGGAATCCATGGCCTCGTCTTGCTTGTGCAGGGAGAAAGTAAGGGTTCCGAAAAGGATTAAAAAAATACTTGAAAATAATTCATCAATTCAATATGCTTCACTTCAATCTCAAAAAGGAGGGGAAAAATGACCTGGATCATCATTCTCATCATCCTTGCCATTCTTGTCATCGCTGTCGTCGCCATTTACAACAAGCTCATCCGGCTCAGGAATACGGTGAAATCGTCATGGTCGGATATCGATGTCCAGTGTAAAAAACGATACGACCTCGTCCCCAATCTGGTTGAGACCGTCAAGGGTTATGCCTCACATGAAAGGACTGTTTTTGAAAAGGTCACCCAGGCAAGGGCAATGGCCATGCAGGCAAACTCTCCCGCAGAGATGGCAAAAGCAGAGAACATGATCAGGGATACGCTGAAGAGCCTGTTTGCGGTTGCCGAGGCTTATCCTGAACTGAAGGCCAATGCCAATTTCATGCAGCTTCAAACCCAATTACAGGAGCTGGAAAATAGCATCGAATATGCAAGAAGATATTACAATGCCGTGGTGCGGGACTTTAATGTTCTGATCGAATCATTTCCTTCAAATCTGATTGCATCGCAGTTCAATTTTAAACAGGCAGAGCTCTTCCAGCTCGAGGCGCCCGAGACGGAAAGGAAACCTGTGAAGGTGAGCTTTTCATAGATTGCGGAATGCGGATTGCGCCCTGAACCATGTTAGGTTCAGGGCAGCCATGCATCCTACGTGGTGCATGGCGGAATGTGGAATTGGAATTGTAGAAAGCAGAAAGCAGTAGGCAGAAGACGAGGGACGGAAGACGACAACAGAGAACAGTAAACGATAGAGGAAATCCATGAAGAGTTGTGTGAAATTATTTTGGTTAACTATTTTTACTTCCCTCATCCTAAACCTTAGCCTTAACCTAATATTTGCTTCTCCTGTTTTGGCTCAGTATTTTACCATCACGAAATTTCACTCGGATATTACCATTCAGAACGATTCCTCCTTTACCGTTCGCGAGACGATTGATGTGAAGTTCCATAGGTCCAGGCATGGGATTTACCGGGAAATCCCTTTTAAATATAGAGATGAGTTCGGCAAGACGGTCACAACACCGACCACCATTTTGTCTGTCACGGATGGGTCCGGAAAGTCCTGGAAATATCAGGTGAAGAAGACGGGGTCAATCATCAATATCAGAATCGGAGATCCGAAGCGATTTGTCTCCGGCCACCAGACCTATGTGATCACCTACGAAGTGGAGAATGCCATCCTCTTCCTCAACGATCATGATGAGCTTTACTGGAATGTGACAGGAAATCACTGGAAGGCAGATATTGTAAATGCCTCCGCAGATGTATCACTGGCAACAAAAGAGAAGAGCAAGAATTTATGGGCCGCCGGATTCACAGGGACATACGGTTCCAAGGCCTCTGAGAGTGAGCATGAGGCTTATGGTTATAGGGGAAAATTTATCACCAGGAAGAGTCTTGCTCCGGGCGAAGGCCTGACCATTGCCTTTGGATGGGATAAAGGGCTCGTCTCACCGCCTCCTTCATGGAAAAAATTTCTATGGATGATCAACCTGCAAGAGAATTGGGTATTTTTATTTCCCATCGCTTCCTTCCTCTTTATGTTCAATCTTTGGTATCGGAAGGGAAGGGACCCGAGAGTGAGAGAAGCTGTCACCGTCGCCTATGAACCCCCTAAGATTGAAAACCGTTCCCTCACTCCCGCAGAGGTAGGAACTTTGCTTGACGAAAAACTCGACCCGAGGGATATCACCTCGACAATCGTTGGCCTTGCGGTCAAGGGATATATCCAGATCGAGGAGGTTAAAAAGGAGGGGTTGATTCTTGACAGATCGGATTACTATCTCAAGAAGGTAAAAGAGCCTGATGGGGTTCTCAGCTCTTTCGAAAAGGAACTGATGAGCCGCCTCTTCTCCTTTGCTCCGTCCCGCCTGTCTGTCTCAAGTTTGAAGAATAAATTTTATAAAGATTTGAGTCCCCTGAAGAAGACCCTCTATGGGGAGCTCGTCAAAAATAGATATTTTCTCATTAACCCTGAGAAGGTGAGAAATCTCTATTTCCTGACTGGGTTTCTCATCATTGTATCCGGCGGCTTTGTGCTTGCCTTCCTTTTTCCTTTTTCTATGTGGAAAGGATTTATCGCAAGCGGATTGACCGGTCTGCCCATCCTTCTCTTCGGTGGGCATATGCCTGCAAAGACAAAGGTAGGAGCCCTGGCCTATATGGCGATTTTAGGGTTTCAGGAATTTATGAATCGCGCAGAGAAAGATAGGCTTGGGCGAATGGGAGATAAAGATCTCTTTTCTAAATTTTTACCCTATGCCATTGCCCTCGATGTGGCGGATAACTGGGCAGAGGCATTCGAGGGGATTTACCAGGAACCGCCGGATTGGTATGTATCCCCCGGTGGATCCAGGGTCTTCAGCCCATATGCCTTTTCACATTCTATCAGTTCAGTCTCATCAAATCTCAGTTCTGCCATGTTCTCCGCACCGAGAGGGAGCGGTGGCGGGGGAGGAGGTGGAGGGTTTGGAGGAGGAGGTTCCTCCGGAGGCGGCTTCGGCGGAGGAGGCGGCGGAAGCTGGTAGGCGGCTCAGCGGTCAGGGCGTGGCTCCGATTCCCTGGATTTGCCTGTTATCAGGCTTACGAAGTTTTGAATTGCAATTAAAGATGCCTCAGGCCGCGCTTGAAGAATGAAATGAGGCCCTCTTATCCTTTTAACTCTCAAATCGGGTATCGCCTCAGTGAAATCGAATAGGGACGATGCAGGAACGGTCCTATCAGAAGTCGCTTGAATATAGCAGCAAGGAATAGTCATCTTTGAAAGCCACCCTCGAACGTCCACCTGGCTTATCATTTTAAGCCGATGGGCAAACATCTTTGCCGGAACCCGGGTTTTCACACTTTCCCACATGGTAAGGAACAAATCCGTGGCTTCTTCTCCCCCTTCAATCACCTGCTTCAATAAAAACCTGGGATAGGGAAGGTTGATAAATAACTCAAGGGGAAGATAACTGAGGATTTTGAATAACACCGGTCTTGGCGACCTGGCAAATGTTGAACAAAGGATCAAGCACTTTGCTTTGAGTTGCCCGGAACCAACCAGTGTAATAGCCACTGGCCCTGAGAAAGACTCGGCGAGGACGATCACATCCTCCTGATCCAACGGAATCTGGTTCCTGGCGCACTGAACCGTTTCCTCAAAACTAAGAAGCCTATCCGTTGGATACTGAATGACCTTTACATGAACATCTTGCGGGAGCGCTTGCCCCAGAGGCTCGAACGAGATTCCTGTACCATCGATCCCGGGCAGAAAAACGATTGTTTGACCACTTAGCGGGTGCATCTATTCTTTTTTAGCCCCATCACGAGTCCGGCATTTTCCTTATTCATGTAAAGCATGCCCCGCACAAATGTTATATATTTTGAGAGTGAGAGAAATCAGGCTGGCAATACAAAAATAAATGTACTTCCATGCCCAGGTTCGCTCTCTGCCCATATCTTCCCGCCATGGTGGATTATAATCTGCCTGGTGATTGCTAAACCCAAGCCTGTCCCCTGGATGGGAGGTGATCCTCGGGTAGGCGCCTGTTGAAACTTTTCAAAAATGGTGATGAGATTTCCTGCCGGTATGCCAGGACCTGTGTCAGCAACCGAGACTTTTATCGCGTCATCGACAGACCGAACGGAAATACTTACTCGACCCTTCTCCGGAGTGAACTTAATGGCGTTTCCAATAATATTTCTTAGTGCTTGAAGAATCCTCTCACTATCGATTTTTAAAATTGGCAATTCTTCCGTGACCGTCACTTCAAGATTGATTTTTTTGGCCTCTATAAGAGGGCCTATCTCCCCAACCGCTTGACCGATCAGAGGACTAATATTCTTGGGCTCAATGTTAAATGACATCATTCCTGCTTCCATTTTGGACAGGTCAAGCAAGGAATTGAGCATCCCTATCATTCTATTACTTTCCTTTTCAAGCACAACCAGGAGACCTCGCTGTCCTTCTGTAACCGGTCCTTCTACCCCTTCTCTCAGGAGGCTCGTTCCCATTTTTATAGTGGAAAGGGGATTCCGTAGCTCGTGCGCGACAGAAGAGAAAAAATCGGATTTCATCTTATCTAACTCATTCAGCTTGTTACACATGAGATTAAAAGCCCCTGCCAACCCGGCTAATTCCGGTGGAGAGGAAAGATTGAGATCCTCTTTAAAATTTCCCTTTCCAATTTCCTTTGTCTTTTTCTCCAGAAGGGAGAGGGGATGGGTAATACTCCTATTAATCAACAAAGAAACAATTAAACCAATGATCAAAAAGGCTCCAGTCATCACGATTGCCATTCTGCGCCATTGTACTCCGATCTCCTTTAACCTTTTAACCTTATCCGTGGTATTCTGCCTAGTGAAAGCTTCTAATTTCCCAAGCTCCTCTATGATCGAATTCACAGCCTTTTCCTTTTCTCCACTAAAATTTCGGAACGAATGGTCGTGGCTGGACTTTAGATATTCAAATTCTTCATGAACCATGGATTGGTAATTCTGATAAGATTCCTTTATGTTATTCAAAAAAATTCTGGTCTGAGGGAGGTCCGCGAACAGCATCATCTCACCGAGATTTCGATTGAAATCACTTTTGAGTTGCAGAAACTCTTTGTAAAATGACTCGTCTTTAGAAATAATGAATTTCCTCTCATATCGCACCTGTGAGAAAATGATATCCGAAACCTTCGTTGCGGATTCAATCATGCGGTTATCGATGGTTAGGATAGATTGAACCACTTCGTCGATTTGACTCAATTTGAAAATAGCGTATGCAGTTATTCCTATGACTAATGTGAAGACAATAAGGTATCCAATGAGGATTCTGGAAAATATGGTAAGCTTCATTTTTGACCGGGCCATCTATCCTTCACGGTTAGTCATTTCACCAAGGGCATATGAATCCCAATTTTTAGGAAACCTTCAAACATATTATATCACAAGGATAAAGCAAATGGCATTCGGAAGAGAAATGAGGGTCAACCCTTCAAAAATGAATCAGGAACTTATCATGGGGTTGGACCCTTTCTGGGGACTTATTAGAGTTTAACAGGGGAGCAAACTATTATTTCTAACGGGGTAAAAGAAGCTTTCCTGGAGGCAGGATTACCAAAAGTGGGGGAGAATCTATTTTCGATGAGAAGCCTAAAAAGCCTTTTTGGTTTGGGCCATCCGTTTCACCTTCCTCACCAGAAGATAGATCACCGATCCGACGACGAGAAGGATGATGATGATTGCGCCGAAGGCGATCCAGGTGACAATGGCGCCACGCGAAAGAAGTGAGACGGGGTTCCAGCTCGGCTCTTTGGTAATCCTTCCCAGCTTCCCTCTATATTTTTCAGGGATGTCAGGGATCCCATCCCCGTCCTTATCCGGGAAACTCCTCACATAGTCCATCAGGGCAACCCATTGTTTGAGCTCCTGAGTCCCTGGTTTCTCTCTATCCGCATCCACTCTCAATGGGAGAAGGAGGTCAAAAGGGTTGCCTTTTGGCTTCGCAACGACAACGGGGTTGCCATTTCTATCTTTTGGGATGATTTCAAGGAGACGGTAAGTAAAGCGGCCCACGAAATTGAGAAAGGTCGCATTGTAGAGGTTGGCGGCGATCCGGTAAAGGGCCCTGTTCGATTCGGAATAATCGAAGGGGACATATCCTTCTTCCTCGCTTCCGATCCGGATGTCCATCACGCGATCGAAGAGCATCCTGTTTGGATTATATGTAAATTTGACTCCGGAGACCTGGAGGAAATATTTGTTTCCCTTTTTAGGGTAGATGCTCGTCACGACCTCAAGTATTTTTTTGATCTCGTGGCCGTAAAGATAGCAGGTAATGAAGGGGTATCCCATGCTTTCGTCCCCCCTGCTGATGCCCAGGGGCACCGCGCGAAAAAGGTCGCAGACGGCAATGTCACCGGTCCTTCCTCTGAGGAGGTCATCCCTGATAGCGCCATTGGACTCAATGGCAACGACCACTTTGCCGGCAGGGTCGTTTCTGTCATAGTCGATCCGGTTGATGGCCCACCGGATCGAGTCGGCAATCAGGTTGCCAAGATTGGATTCTTCGGGCATGAGCGTCAAATCAAAATCTGTCTTTGCAATCACTTTATAGAAAGAGAGGTGAAGATCCTTGAGAACCGTTTTGCCAATGAGGCCGATATAGGATTCGATCTTCTTTTGAATTTTCTCATCTCCGGGGATGCGATCGTCAATATCGATCAGATCATATCCCTTCAACTTCACCCTGCCGTTCTCATAGGCCAGATCGAGGACTCCCACATTCTTCCCGTAGGCATAAGCCTGAACGATGATGGTCTTGTCCACGATAAGGGGCTGGGCAAGTTTCGTATGCGTATGACCGCTGACAATGAGGTCGATTCCCGGAGCTTCCCTTGCCAGTTGTTCATCCTCCGACCGGGACTTTTTCTCCCAGAGTCCGCTGTGCGAGAGGCAGATGACCAGATCCACCTTTTCCTTCTCCCTTAAAATCTTCACCATCTCACGGGCCGTTTCGATTGGGTTTTTGAATTTGAGAGGCCGGGCAAAGGGTGAGACCTCTGCCGCATCCTTTCCCATGATCCCGAAAAGACCGATCCGGATTCCCTGGACCTCTTTGACAAGGTAGGGTTTGACCCAGCCTTTTCTAAAAACTTCTTCAAGTGTATCGTCTTCAGGGTTCTCTTTATCAAAAATGGCGCTTGAAAAGACGATCTCCGGGAGTCCCCCTTTTTGGCGGGCAGAGGTGATGATTTTTGCCAGCCCTCCGGGCATGAGGTCGAATTCATGATTCCCCAGCGTGATTGCATCGTAGCCCATCTCTTTCATCAGTCGGAGCTCCACTGCCTCCTCCCTTGAAATCATATGAAAGAAAGAGCCCATGAGAAAATCTCCTGCATCGAGCACAAAGGAAGGGTTGGTCCGCTTTGCCTTCTCCGATTTAATGACCGATGCGATCCTTGCCCATCCCCCCACGGTTGTATCATCCCCTGTTTTTAAAGGAGAATAATCAGGATTGGACGGGAGGCCCAAAAGATGGGAATGCATGTCGTTCGTATGAATGAGGGTTAAACGTTTTTCTTCCCCAAGAAGAAGGGAAGGGAGTAGAAGAATGGCTATGACCAGTATCCCTAACCGTTTCTTAGTCGATTTCATTTTCCCCCCTGTCGTTTCCAAAAAAAGGAGCCAGAACTCTGACGGTTTGACTTCCGATCGTGCACTCCGCCGGCAGACTCCCTGCATATTCTCCATCCGCAAAAACCTCCCTCCGTTCCTCCGAGACGATTTTAATTCTTTTTCCGGTTTTCATCATGATCCTCGGATGGGAGGTATGGGTGCCCTTGAAAACTTTCGGGAATTGTTGAAGGAGTTCCCATTTTGGAATCTCTTTCACCATGCAGATGTTCAATACCCCATCATCCATGACGGCCTGGGGGGCGATCTTCATCCCTCCTCCGTAAAACGGGGCATTGGCGACGGCCACCATCATCACACGTTCTCTCCAGATCTGATCATCAATGGTCATCTCGACTTCGAAGGGCTTAAAGTTCTTTAACGCTTTCAGAACACAGACGATATAACCTAACGTCCCATCGAAATAACCTTTTTGGTGATTGGCCAAGCTGTTAACCTCCGCATCAAAGCCGACATAGGCAATGGCCACAAAAGGAGTCTTCTGATTGATGGTTGGCAGATCGAGTTTACGAATGGACAGGCTGGAGAGCATGGAACAATTATTTTTCAAATCCATCGGCAGGCCGATATTCCTGGCAAAATCGTTGCCCCGGCCACAGGGCAAGAAGCCGAAGGGAATGCCGGTTTCCACGATGGCAGGAAGGGCTTGATGGACCGTTCCGTCGCCTCCTGAAAGGAGGATTGCATCGATTCCCCGGGCAGAGGCCTTGATGATCTCTGAACGCAACTCATCCGGAGACCCTGGAATGCTGAAAGAGAATTCATGGGGAGATTCAGAAAGCCGGCGTCTGATCTCAGGTAAAAGGCGGAGGGTCTTCCCTCTCCCTGCCATCGGATTGACAATGACCAAGATTCTCATCTTTCGACCTGCTCCATCCTATAAGAGGTCCTGCCAAGTTTTGTCTTTTCCATCACGAAAAAATAGAAGTAAATAAAATTGATAATACCTATGAACGCCAGGCAGAGGAACATGGTCTGAAAGCCGGTCAGACGGAGGACGATGCCCATGATCACAGCGCCCAGCCCAACTCCCAAATCAGAGAGGGCCATGAATGTCCCCATCGCCGGCCCCCGCGAGGGACCGGCGAGGTCAATCGCATAGGCGACAAAGGCCGGGAAGGCAAAGGCATTTCCACCCCCCCAAATGATGGCTGCCAGAATAAACATGGGAGCTGTTTTTGAGAAAGCCAGAATGAGGGTTGCCATAATATAGGTCAGAAGACAGGGTAAAATCACTTTTTCTCTGCTGTAGAGATCCAATATCCTTCCACCGAAAGTCCGGCCCAAAATCAGCATGACGGCAAATGCCGCAAAGAAAAGTCCGGGGTTGCTCATTCCATGCTCCAGAGCATAAAGGGGGAAGAAAGCGGTTAGAGCTCCCCAGATAATATGAGTGAAGAAGGCCATGAGGGCAGGCGGCAGGGCCTTTAGGGTGAGAAAAGAGCGATGGTCCGTCGGCAGAGCCTCCGGAGCATTTTCCTCTCTCTTTTTCAACCGGATGGAGAAGAAGAGGGAGCAAAGGGAGAAAGCCGTGCAGACCAGAAAGAGAAAAGTGAAATGGAAACGGTTGATCAGGAACATCCCGAGGGAAGGGGCCAGAGCAAAAGCAAAATTGAAGGCCAGGAAGAAATAGCCGAGGCTCTGCCCCCGGTGGGCCTCCGGAGTCATATTGGCGATGAAGAGGGTCGATGCGGTAAAGAAGAGCGCAACCCCAAATCCCTGAAAGATCCTAATCATTAAAAAAGGCCAGAAAGGGAGTAAAAAGATATAGGCGGCGGAGCAGAGAATGAAGAGGAGGGCCCCCCCGATCATGAAGTCTCTTTCCGGGAATCGTAAAAGAGCCCTTCCGATAAAGGGCCTCAGGATAAGAGAAGAGACGCTGGAGGTTCCGATCAGTATGCCGATCTCTGTTTCGGCGGCCCCTCCCCTTGCAAGGTAGATGGGAAGGGTTGGGATGAGAATGAAGAGAGCGGAGGAGAAGGTCAGTTGAGCAGAGAAGGTGAGAAGGAAATCACGATTGATAATCTCTCTGACAGCCATAGTCTCGCATTTTAATTCCATCGGGTCTCTCTTGTAAAGGGTTTTTTCATGATTATGATTTTAGTAACACCCCAATTGAGCGAAAAATAATTCCTTCAACAAAATATTTCTCTGATGGTTGGGCCATTAGGAAGTTTTTTGAGCCTCATTTTAAAATCCCCCTCAATCCCCCTTTTTCAAAGGGGGATGATGATGGGTACTCCCCTTTAGCAAAGGGGAGTTAGAGGGGATTTTCCCAAAATTATGGCTCAATTGGGGTAACAGTTTAATGCTTTGAAAAGAATCTTCATCAGTCTCATTTATTGTGTCATTCCCGTGCAAACGGGAATCCAGACGCCGTCCCTGCCAAAGCAGGGAACCATATGATAAAAACACCTGGATTCCTGCTGGAGTTTATCCCGATGGAAATCGGGGCAGGAATGACGATCCTGAGAATTCAATGTTTAAAGCTATTTTCAAAGAGCTAAAGTGTTACTGATTTCCCTATTCGATGGGCTTCTGTTATAATCCCTTCCATCTTCCTCTTCTCCCAACCGCTGTCATTTTGCAGAAGGGGCGTTCCCGTGAGCCATAAAAAATACGATGCCATTATCATCGGAGCCGGAATGGGAGGGCTGACCGCCGGCGCCCTTCTGGCCCGAAAAGGTTTGAAGGTCCTTCTCCTCGAAAAAGAGAAGCAAGCGGGAGGCTATGTTGTCTCTTTCAAAAGGGGAGAATATGCCCTCGATGCGACAGGGGCATTCATCGGAGGCTGTCAGGCGGGGGGGGAGTTTTATCAGATTCTGAAGGAAGCGGGAGCCCATGAAGATATAGAGTTTATACCCGTTGACCACATCCAGAACATCTACCCTGGATTTAAGATCACTCTTCGGCAGGGCGGGTTTCCTGCTTATACCGATGCCCTGATGAACCTCTTCCCTGAAGAAGAGAAAGGATTAAGAAAATACCTTTCTCTGGTAGAGCGGATCGGCAGGGAAGTGAAATCTTACTCCGAGGTAAACCGGCTCAAGAAGATTTTTTTTCCATTCTACTTCAAAGATCTCATCCGTTTCCATCGAACGAGTCATCAAACCATTCTGGATCGCCTCTTCAAAGGAGGGGAGATCAAGATGGCCCTCCATACTCTTCCTGCGACCGAATCCCCTTCGCGGCTCTCCTTTCTCTTTGTGGCCACGCTGATCAGTAAAGCGTTGATGGAGGGCGTTTTCTATCCCAGGGGCGGGATGGGAAAGGTTTCCGGGGCCTTGGCCGATTCCCTTCTCCGCTCCGGGGGAGAGATCTTCCTTCGAACCGAAGCGGATCAGGTTCTCATCAAGGACGGAAGGGCCGAAGGGGTCCTGACAAAGACCGGAAAAATATTCAAATCGGACCTGATCCTTTCCAATATTAATCCGAACCATCTGGCAAGACTGCTTCCACAAGAATCCAGAAACCCTGTCGTAAAAAAGGCGAGGCGATTCGAATATTCCCTTTCCTGTTTTATTCTCTATGCGGCCACGGATTTGAATTTAAAAGAGATGGGCCTTCCCTATTTCACCTATCTTCGCTCCCTTTCCGACCTCGAAGAGGAGCACCGGATGATGCAAAGGGGTGAGATTCCCGAAAACCCTACCCTGATCGTGTCGATCCCGACGCTTTTAGATCCTTCATTGGCTCCGAAGGGAAAGCACATTGTGAAAGTCCTTGTCGTCGCTCCCTACCGCTATCAGGAGAGATGGGGAGCGGGGAGTTCCGAGACCTATCGCCGGGTTAAAGAGAAGTTTTCTCAAAAGATTTTACAACAGCTGGAATCGAAACTGATTCCGGATTTAAGAAGTCGCCTTCTCTTTTCTGAAGCGGCTACTCCATTGACACTGGAGAGATATACGGGAAATGAACTGGGCGCCATGTATGGCCTTGCCTCAACGCCCGAGCAGATCGGAAATTTTAGGCCTTCCCATCAAACTCCTATCCCCGGACTCTATCAGGTGGGTCATTATACCAGGCCCTCCCACGGGATCGTAGGAGCCGGCCTTTCAGGCCTCTTTGCCGCCAGAAGCATCCTCCGGAAAATGCATATACCATAAACAATGGACCATCAACGATGGACGATAGACAATTAGAGTTGAAATCCATTCATCTAACATTTTACAATTCCAGCGATGAAGCAAGTGGACTGCCTTTTCCTCCATGTGCCCAAGTTACAAAACTATTACCGGCCAATCGGTGAATTCACCTGGATCAACTTCCTGCCCATGGGGCTCCTGGGCCTGGCCGACCTCCTCCAGCGAAACAACATCTCTTCCCAGATTGTCCATTTAGGGGTGGAATGGATTGAAGATCCTCGTTTCTCCATGATCGATTATATCCAGGAGAAGAACCCCCGAATCATTGCCCTTGATCTCCACTGGCACCATCAGAGCTTCGATGTATTAGAGGCGGCCAGGAAGGTGAAGAGCGCTTTTCCCTCCACCTATCTTCTTCTCGGAGGATTTACAGCCAGCTTCTTTCATGAAGAGATTTTGAGAAACTTTGATGCCGTGGATGGTGTGATCCGGGGAGAGGCAGAAACTCCCATCCTGGAATTAGCCAACGCTCTCCTCCAGGGAAAAGAGGACCTCTTCTCCATCCCCAATCTCACCTGGAGAAGAAAGGGTAGAATTCTGATCAATCCCCTCTCCTATGTGGCCTCAGAGGAGGATCTGAATCGACTCTCATTCACCAACTTCCCGCTCCTGAAAAATTATTCCACCTACATCCGTTACATCGGGCAGCCCTTCTATGTGAAGGGCGTCTCCAGAGAGAAGAATTTCTGGATGTATTCTCTGAAATCACCCATCTATCATCTCACCCTGGGGAGAGGGTGTCCTGTCCAGTGCACCTGGTGCAGTGGTAACATCCCCTCTCAGAAGACGGTTACCGGCCGGAAAGAGGTCACCTTCAGAGGGGTGGAGGAAGTTCTCCAGACGATCAAAGAAGCCCTCTCTTACGGATACGAAACCTTCCATGTCTGCTTTGATCCTTATCCCAGGAAGCCGGAATACTTTCTGAAGCTCTTCTCCCGAATCCGGGAGGAGAAGATCCGGATGGAATGTTTCTTCGAATCGTTCGGATTACCCACGATTGATTTTATCCAATTTTTTAAAGAGACCTTTCCGGGGCCGAAATCCCTGATCGGCATTTCACCGGATGTCGGATCGGACCGGCTGAGACGGGTTCATAAGGGACATGCCTATACGAATCGGGATCTGATGGAGTGCCTCGACCAGTTAAAGAGTCAGCAGGTCTTCTGCGACCTCTTTTTCACCGTGGGCGTTCCTTTTGAGAAGGAGGAAGATCTTCAACAGACGATCCAGCTTCAGAAAGAGATCCGGAGCCGTTATTCCAATGTGAGAGGAATTCGCACCTTTACGATTGAGATGGAGCCCGGCTCTCCTTGGCATCTCGATCCGGTGACATTCGGCGTCAAGACGTCCCTCGGGAATTTTATGGATTTTTACCATTACCACTCCGGTAAAGAGAATACTTTTTCATCCCTCGGGTACTGGATTCCGGATTACTTTAAGGATTTGGGAGACGGGAAGGAGTTTGAAAGAAGGTTGCATCAATTGAAATGCCGCCACTTCTGCTTCATTCATCCCAACGCGAGAAGGTCGTCGAAGCCTTTCTGGGGGAGGAGGCTTTGTGACCTTTCAAATCTCTTCTGGAAGACGAAACGATGGATCGGAAAGGGGTAAACCCCGTTAGAAATTCCAGTCGTTGCGACTCGGAACCGAGCAGTCCATTATTTCTAACGGGGTAAATAACCAATAACCAAGCACCTGCCTTCGCACACTACTTATGTCGTCGAATCAAAGCTTCTCGAGAAATATTCCCCCCTCACCCGCACCCTCTCCCCAAAGAGGAGAGGGTGAAGCGTGGGAAAATATTTGATTGAATCTTCCCAAAGAAATTTGGTAGACTACAGTTCAACACATTCAGGATCAATTTAAAGGCAATCCTGCATGATGGGTTCGGCACCTTCGAACCATGAAAATCCCCCCTCGCCTTCGCCGGGGCGGCTTCGCGCAGGCAGGCTTTGACAAAGGAAGGTAGGGAGGGATTTAAGAATATTATTTCTGAACAATTTTGGACCGATGGAGACCTTGCAGAAGAGAATCAAAGAGTTGATCGGCAACCTTCAGGATTTCTACCTCCTCTCCTACCAGGGGGGGGCGGGGATGCTGAGACGGCCCTTCTATTTTAGAGATATGATCGAGCAGATGGACTACGCCGGATCGGGATCGCTCGTCATCATCGTGCTTATCTCCCTCTTCATCGGGATGGCTCTCTCCCTCCAGCTCTCTGCAGAGCTTTCCAGGCTTGGGATGAAGATGTATACGGGAAAGATTGTGGGGATCTCAATCATCAGGGAGATCGGTCCTGTGCTGACCGGACTGGTCTTTGCAGGAAGGGTGGGTTCGGGCATGGCCTCCGAACTGGGGTCAATGGTGCTCGGTCACCAGGTCGATACCCTCAGGGTCTTCGGGGTCGATCCCGTGAAGAAGCTGGTTACTCCAAGGATATTAAGCGCCATCCTCATGTTGCCTGTTCTCACCATCATCGGCGATTGCGTCTCCCTTTTAGGGGCCTATTATATCGCTGTCTTTGTGAGCCATCAGAGCGGGACCTTCTTCTGGAGTTCGATTCGGGATATTCTGATCTACGAGAATGTGTTGGCAGGTTCTATTAAACCTTTTATTTTCGGTTCTCTGATCGCCTGTATCAGTTGTTATATGGGGCTTTCCACAAAAGGCGGCGCCATCGGTCTGAGGCGGACGACCACCAGAGCTGTAGTTGTCTCCTTTATCGCCATCATCGTCGCCGATTTCATACTGACCAGAGTCTTGCTCTATGTTTTAGGATTTAGCGTATGATCGAATTCGACCGCGTCTCTTTCTCTTATGGAAATCGTTTTGTCCTCAACGATTTGAGCTTCTCCGTCCACGAGAACGAAAGAGTGGCCATCCTCGGAGGAAGCGGAGACGGCAAGACGACGATCCTGAAATTGATCATCGGGCTTTTAAGGCCGGATTCCGGAAAAATACTGATCGATGGGGAGGATATCACCGAAAAAACAGAGGATGAACTCCGGGACATTCGGATCAAATTCAGCATGGTCTTCCAGGATGGAGCCCTCTTCGATTCTTTGAGCGTGAAGGAGAATGTGGCCTTCCCGCTCAGAGAATATACGGGGATGACCGAAGAGGAGATCGACCGGAAAGCGACGGAGCTGCTGAGAAGGGTGGGGCTGGAACAAGCGGTCGGGCACATGCCCGAGGAGCTAAGCGGCGGAATGCATCGAAGGGTGGCCATCATGAGGTCGATGGCTGCGTTTGAGCCGAAGATGTTTCTCTATGATGAGGCCACCACAGGCCTCGATCCCGTCAGTGCGGATGTCATCTGTAAATTAATTCTTGACATCTCCGGGCAGGGAGGGGGATTTATCATTGTCACCCATAAGATTTTTGACGCCTTCAGGTTGGCAAACCGGTTTATGTTTTTAAAGGGTGGCGGGATCATCTTTGATGGGGGTAGAGAGACACTGCTCGGTTCAACCATTCCCGAGATCCGGATCTTTCTCAGAGAACTGAATGTCAATCATAATGGATGAACCTAATCCTATTTTCATAACAGTATTAACAGTCTCATTATTGAATTGACATAACCATTTGAAAATCTCCCCCCTGCCTTCGCCGGAGCGGCTTCGCGCAGGCAGGTCACCCCTCTTTGCCAAAGAGGGGTAATCCCTCCCTTAGGAAAAGGGAGGTTAGGAGGGATTTTATAAAATAATGTCGTTATTATTATGAGACCTTTATTAAGATGAGCAGTCGGCCTACGGAGGAGAGTGATGTTTGACATGAGAAAACAACTGAGGTGGTCGAAGTTAAAAGTAGGTATGGTGATCACACTTGCCAATCTGGTGCTTGTAGTTGCGATCTTTTTTGCAGGAGGGATTGAGAATCTCTTCTCCCCGAAGATGGATCTGAAGGTCCTGTTTCAGGATGTGAGGGGATTGCGAAAAGGGGCGCCTGTCTGGATTTTCGGGACAGAGGTGGGCTCCGCCAAAGAGATCCACCTGGATCAGGCCATCGGGGCGGTGGTGACGATCTCTATCAAAAAGAGCGTCCAGGGATTTATTAAGAAGGATGCCCGGGCAAGCATTATGACCATGGGGCTTCTGGGTGACAAATATATCGAGCTCAACATAGGCTCTCCAAAAGCGGAGCCGATCGAACGGGGGGGGATGATCAAAGGCTCGGTTCCCGTGGAGATCTCGGAGGTGATGGAGACCGCCGGTGTCTCCATCGGTAAGATAGGCGATTTCATCGCCAAGCTGGATAGCCTTATCTTGAAGATTGAGAAGGGAGAGGGGACGCTGGCCAAATTTCTCTCCGATCCCTCCATCTATGACAACCTCAATCGAAGCGTTAAAACCTTATCCCTCACCCTGGAAGAGATCAAGGGCTCCAGGGGGACGCTCAAGATGCTCGTGGAGGATCCCTCCCTCTATCAGAGAATGGTCTCCGCCGTCTCCTCCATTGAGGAGTTTGCTAAAAAGACCAACGACTCCGTCGGAGAAATAACAAGAAAGGTCAGCGAGAGCAAGGGGACGCTCAAGAAACTGGTGGAGGACCCTTCCCTCTATGATAAAGCCCTGGAAACCGTTTCATCGCTGGATCAGTTCAGCAGAAGATTGAACCATGAGACCGGCACATTGAAGAGGCTGATGGAGGATCCCCAATTGTATGACAATCTCAATGAGGGAGCGGTCCGTCTCTCTTCCATTCTGAAAAAGATCGATCAGGGAGAAGGTGTGGCGGGCGCTTTGCTGAAAGAGAAGGAGCTGATCAAAGATCTGGAGGAGTCGCTCGATGAGTTTAAAGGGGCCGCGGGTGAATTAAAGGAGTTGTTAAAGGATATCAAGGCCAGCCCCAAGAAATATTTCAAGTTCAGCATCTTTTGACTTCGATAAAAATGTTCGAATCGCACGAATGGCATCGAATGAGACGAATAAAAAATGATTTAGTTGAATTCGTTGTCATTCGTGGAATTCGTTACATACCACCTCGTAGATGACCAGGGGCACAGAACTGCCCTTTACGGTGACTTCTCCAAGGCCCCGCAATTGGTATGGATGGCCCTTGGGGAGGTGACGGGCGACTTCGTCCGAAATAAGCATCGCAACGCCCAGGGACTTTGTCAATTCTTCGAGGCGTTTGGCGAGGTTGACGGTGAGGCCCAGAACCGTGGAATCCATCCGCTCTGAGGAGCCGATCGTTCCCAAGATGACCGGTCCGCTATGGAGACCGATACCGATCTGGATCGCTTTATCCGCAGGAGATTCATTTTCGGCATTGAAAACCCTGACCGCAGCCAGCATCTCCACGCCGCAGGCGACCGCCCGCTGAGCCGAATCCTCTCCCTCAAAGATGCACAAGACCGCATCTCCCAGAAACTTGTCGATCACTCCATTTTTCGTATCGACCACATGGGCGATCTGTTCGTAGAGTTGATTGACCAGGGTGATCAATTGATTCGGGGAAAGACGTTCCGATAAGGCGGTAAATCCACGAATATCGCAACAGAGGATGGTTGCCTGCTGCTGATCGGCCTGTCCCGGACGGATCGATCCAATCCCCTGAGTGGCGATGCGACGGAGATAAGCCGGAGGAACGAACTTTTCGAAGACATCCCTGGCCTCACGGATGGCGAACTCCAGGGATCGAAAGTGGAGGGCAACCGTGATGGTCAGAAAGATCGATAGCCAGAACGAGGTAAACCATAAGATCTGGCCATCGATGGGAACAGGCATGCCTGCGGAACGGAGGGCGTCGTGGAGTCCCCCCAGAAACCAGAACGCCATTCCAATGGCAAAAGGAAGGAGATAGGCTGGTTTCTGAGCCTTCATCCGCCATAATTTGTGAGCCGTAAGCAGGAAATAAAACAGGCAAATGAGAAGGGAGAAGGAATGGATCAGGGGCCTGAGAACCTTCGACTGAGGCCTCAGGATACCTGAGGCAATCTCATGAGGGACAGGGGGACTTCCCATCAACCAGGGGCCCTGCCCCAGAAGAGCCAGACCGGCAAGGAGGATGCTTATTCCGATCATCGATCTGGAGAGCCATCCCAGCCGATCATTGGAAAGGGAGGCATTGAACCAGGCCCAGCTTGCCGGCAGGAGGGCCAATGCGGCGAGGTCGATCCTGTATCCCATCAGGAGGGAGGCATGCGACCTCTGAAAGCCATAGATGACCCAGCCAAGAAAGAAGAAGGTGAAAAGCAGATAAAAAAGAAAGAGACTTCTGAGGGGACGGTAGGAATGATAGAGGATCAGAGTGACCAGGCACAAAATCGCCATGACCGCATTGGCGACAAAACCAATGAAAGGCCCAACGCTGTAATGGGGAATAAGATCGGGCAACATCTCAAACGCCAGATTCTTTCGTAGCGTCGGCATTTAATGCCGACGTAAAGGGGGGCCCCCGATAAACGAAGGCGCTACAATTGACACGGTAATGGCATCAAGCGTTCGATATCAATTCATTAAGAGACTAACGAGTAATAATCCTTCCCTTGCTTCTCTCTCACCCTGATCCTTCCCTCTTCCTTTAAAATCTCTAAGTGGCCGACGGCTTCGGAGATGCCCAGGAAGATCTCAAAGGGAGGGACGCCCGGGAAAAGATCGAGGGTGATTTCATAAGACGTTTTTTCTCCCTGAGAGAGAAGGGAAAGGATATGGGTCATTCGTTCCAGATGGTGGGCAAAGATCTTCCGGATGAGGCCTTTGGGATCGTGAACCTCTTCTCCGTGGCCTGGAAGGAGGAGGTCGACATCCAACCCCTCAATCTTTTTCAAGGAAGACAGATATTCCTTGAGACCCGGGTAACGGAGGGGAGATTTGCTATCCGGGACATATAAGACGGGATTGGGGGTGATCTCTTTCAACAGGTGGTCGCCTGTGAAGAGGGTCTTCTTTTCCGGCCAGTAGAAACAGATCAGTCCAGGGCTGTGGCCAGGGCAGTGAATCGTCTTCCAAATCATTGAGGCGAAAGGGATGGTTTCTCCATCCTCTAAGAAAAATGCCTCATCCAGGGAGTCGGCCATTTTCTGGGCGGATTCCATAAAACGGATGGCCTCATTGACCAGACCTTCTGGAACGCCATTTCTCAGGAGAATCGATTTCAGAGGACCGAAGGAGTGAATGACCGAGCGAATTCTTCCATACTCCTTCGGATGAATATAGATGGGGGCGCCCGAAAGAGAGGATATCTTTTGGGCCTGTCCATAATGATCGATATGGCCGTGGGTGATCAGAATTCGCTCGATCGATGGAATGGAAAAACCTAAACCACCCAGCTCCTTTTTCAGCATCTCAAACGAGGCATCGGTCTTAATCCCCGTATCGATGAGGGTTTTTGGAGAATCGTCGATGAAGAAGACATTCGTGGTCTTCATAGGAAAAGGGATGGGAAGTTCAATCTTATAAATTTTTTCAAAAAATGTTAAGGCCATCTCTTCCTTTTTGCTTTTTCGTTAGCTGTGTAAGCGAGAAGAAAAATGGGGTCAATGAAAGAAATAGAATGGTCATGACTTGGGCTTGAAATTATATTAGAAAACCTCTTTTGTCAAGGAGAATGGTTTCCACACATTCATTAAATTTTACTTGACAGTACAAAATATTGTGTTAACTTCTTTGTTGGCACATAGATGTTGTGCCTGCTTATCGCAGACAGGGTAGGCAGGGAGGGGAGGGATGGAAGTGATTCATCTGACACAGAATGCCATTACCGTACTTGAGAAACGATATCTGATGAAGGATCTGTACGGGAATATCGTTGAAACGCCTGAAGACCTCTTCCGGCGGGTCGCCGGGAACATCGCCCAGGCAGATCGCCTTTATGACCCTTCCGCTGACCTCGCTTCCATTGAAGAGGCGTTCTATGACATGATGGCCTCGCTCGACTTTCTTCCCAACTCACCCACCCTGATGAATGCGGGCAGGGAACTCCAGCAGCTCTCCGCCTGTTTTGTTCTTCCGGTGGGAGACTCCATGGAGGAGATCTTCGATGCGGTCAAACAGATGGCCCTGATTCAAAAGAGCGGCGGCGGAACAGGGTTTGCCTTCTCCAGACTCAGGCCGAAGAATGATGTGGTCGGTTCTACCAAGGGAGTTTCGAGCGGCCCGGTCTCGTTCATGAGCGTTTTCGACAATGCAACGGAGGCGATCAAACAAGGGGGGACCCGAAGAGGAGCCAATATGGGCATCCTGCGGGTGGATCATCCCGACATCCTCGATTTTATAAAATGCAAGGATGAAGATCACCGCTTCACCAATTTTAATATCTCTGTGGCGGCCACGAATGAATTTATGGAGGCTGTTGAAAAGGGAGAAACATTTCCCCTCCGAAATCCGCGGACAAAGGAGACCCTCCGCCTTCTCGATGCGAAAGAGGTTTTTGAGAAGATGGTCTATTATGCCTGGAAGAACGGAGACCCGGGAATCATCTTCATTGACCGGATCAATCAGGATAATCCCACTCCTCAGATCGGCCCGATTGAGAGCACTAACCCTTGTGGCGAGCAGCCGCTTCTTCCCTATGAGTCCTGCAACCTCGGCTCCATCAACCTTTCCCATATGGTCAAAAACGGGGAGGTCGACTGGCAGAAACTGGCTTCGGTCACAGAAAGGGCGGTCCATTTTCTGGACAATGTGATCGACATGAACCGCTACACCCTTCCCCAGATTGAGGCCATGACCAAGGCCAACCGGAAGATCGGCCTGGGAGTGATGGGATTTGCCGACCTCTTGATTCAACTGGGAATTCCTTATGACCATCCAAAGGCTTTTGAGATCGGGGAGAAAGCGATGGCTTTCATTCAGGAGAGAGGGAGGAAAGCCTCCCGTGAGCTTACTCTCAAGAGAGGTTCTTTTCCCAATTTCGATGCCAGCGCCTTAAAGGACCAATGGGACGCGATGAGAAATGCAACCGTCACAACAATTGCTCCTACAGGGACGATCTCCATCATTGCAGGGACTTCCTCCGGGATTGAACCTCTCTTTGCGCTGGCCTTTGTCCGTCATGTCCTGGATGGAAAGGAGCTGCTGGAGATCAATCCCTTTTTCGAGGCGATCGCTAAAGAGGAAGGATTCCATTCAGAAGAACTGACGAAGAAGATCGCTCAACTGGGCCACATCGTGGACCTTGAAGAGGTTCCGGAGAGGGTCAGACATCTCTTTGTCACGGCCCACGACATCTCTCCCGAAGACCATATCCGGATGCAGGCCGCCTTTCAGAAATATACGGACAATGCGGTTTCAAAGACAGTGAACTTTTCTCATGAAGCCGCAGTGGACGATGTGGCAAAAGTTTATGAACTGGCCTATCAGTTAGGTTGCAAAGGAGTGACGATTTACCGGGACAGGAGCCGGGAGATGCAGGTTCTCTATAAAGGATTGGGCGCTTCAGAGGAAGATCGGACCGGGGCCAGAGAGGACTTGTCGAAAATGGAGAGGAAACCGAGGGCGCGCCGGGATGTGATCCATGGTTCCACCTGGAAGATCCGGACGGGTTGCGGGAATATCTATGTGACGGTCAACGAGGACGAGGATGGGCGCCTTTTTGAGATCTTCAACCAGATAGGAAAGGCGGGGGGATGCGCGGCCTCCCAATCGGAGGCCCTCGGCCGTCTGGTCTCTCTTGCCTTTCGATCGAACATCGAACCGGAGGATATCATCCGGCAGTTGAAAGGGATCAGTTGCCATATGCCGGTCTGGCATCAAAACGGGAAGGTTCTCTCCTGCTCGGATGCGGTGGCCAAGGCGATCGAATGGCACAATCAGAAGATGAGGGCGCAAAGGGGCGGTGTCATAGAGAAGGAGGTGCCAACCAACCCTCCGGAAGTCGGTACGGCTCGAAACCGGGAGAGAAAAAATTCTCCGCAGGGAATGGATTCGGTTTTTCTGAGAGGAGCCTGCCCTGAGTGCGGAGGTCCCCTCATCTTTGAAGAGGGTTGCGTGAAGTGTTTTTGCGGCTATTCGGACTGCGGGTAAGAGGGCATCGTGCATAGAGCATAGGGTATTTAACCATTTAATCTTTCTTCCCTTCCATAAGATATCTCATACAAAGAGAACATAAGAGCATGCATGCCAGTCTGGATAATGCCTCATTGATGGGTGGTTTTATCCCCCTTTGGCAAAGGGGGATAAAGGGGAATTTTAAAATTATGCCGGGAAAATCTCCCCTAGCCCCTCTTTGCCAAAGAGGGGTATAATAAAAAAATATTTGTATTATTGGAACCAATAACTGAGGGATTACCCGTCCCGAGAAATTTT
>Ga0154725_1062_pt1 | contig 31387 bp, 30 predicted proteins | sample Rifle2008BG16ft_FD_105733 | JGI IMG/M metagenome (GOLD analysis project Ga0154725, IMG submission 105733) | Deltaproteobacteria bacterium RBG_16_49_23 | reverse complement strand
AGGAGGGTTAGAATTAATTCGGCCTTCTTCCATTCAACCTTTCCAATGATAATAGTCAATTTTGTTGTTGAGTAGAAACGTTGAGTTTTAGGTGAATTCAAATAGTTGTGTCCTTGCATTTCCTGAGGGATTAAGTATTGACCTTTACCACCCATCTCCTATTATATTCAATCAAATTAATCCTCTTTTCTGAACTGGATGAGTCTTGCTGAATCTTTGTCTAAGAAGAGGGTGGCGTTTTCATGCCTTCGCAAAATAGTGGCGGGGCAATGGGTGGAAATCGGATCTTCAAGAGTCCTTCTCACGGCTTCGGCTTTTGTCGGAGCAGGGACCATGCAGTAGATAAACTTCGCCGAGAAAACGGTCGGGATCGTAAGGGTGATGGCTTTTAGAGGAACGCTTTCAATATCCTGGAACGTCTTATCATGAACCTGCTGCTCCCGGGAAATAGGATCAAGATCAACCGCTTTCACCGGAAGCGGATCATTAAAGTCCGCCACAGGGGGGTCATTAAAGGCCAGATGACCATTCTCCCCTATTCCAACACAGGCAATATTAAGAGGATGGCCTTTAAGAAGAGAGGTGTAGCGTTTACATTCATCTTCCGGGTTTTTGGCCATCCCATTGATATAATAAACCCTCCCGGTTTTAACCTTATCAAAAAGCCTGACTCTTAAAAAATGGCCGAAATTCTGCGGGGCGTCTCCGGGAAGTCCGATATATTCATCCAGGTGAAAAGCGGTGATCCTATTCCAGGCAATCCCCTGACTTTGGCTCAGTTCTTCCAGGAACTCCTCCTGTGAAGGAGCGGAAGCAAACACCATGAAGAGCTCTTTTCTCGTATGAAGAATCTCTATCATCTTAGCCGCAACCGCTTCTCCCGCGGCTTTTCCCATGGTTTTCCTGTCCGGAAAGACCTTGATCTTCAGTTTTTCAACAACAAAGGAGTGAATGTCCTGGCTCATTTTTCGTCCTCTCTTTCTCAAATGTCAGAAAATGGACTTTCTCACACTAACACACGCAGAAATTGCTTGACAAGAATTTAGGAGAAGCTTAAAATAAGAAACACCATTTCGCAATACGAAATAGCTAAATTGATCGAGTCCGCCCCCTCGGCCCTTCAGATTCTCGGACGGAAGGCCAGAATAAAGAGCCGAACTTGACAACGGGAAATCAGGAAATATAAGATGGGTGGAAAATCCAGCGGGGTATTATTTTTAACGGAAATCTTATCAAAATCTCATCAAAGGAGGAATAGGGTATGAAGAAAAAATGGTTCGTCGCTTCTCTTTCACTGGTTATGGTCCTTGCTTTCAACAGCCTCTTAATGGCCCAAGATGCCATCAAGATCGGAATCTATGCGGATCTCAGCGCAGGCACAGCCCAGTGGGGAACCGATGCGGTCAAAGGGGCAAAATTGATCATCAAGGAGATCAACGCCAGCGGCGGGGTCCTGGGAAAAAAGATCGAACCCGTCATCTACGATTCCAAGGTAAGCCCGACCGAAGGCGTCAAAGCCTATACGCGTTTGGTCAATGAGGACAGGGTCCCTGCCGTCTATGGCTCGCTGCTCTCCAATATGGGCCTTGCCGTATCTCCTGTCGCCGAAAAATTGAAGGTCCCTGTGGTTGCCCGCTGCATGGATGAAAGGGTCACCACCCCCGATTTTAAGATGGAAGATCCCGAAAATCCGGGCAGGGTCAACCCCTATTTCTTTCTCCTTCAGCCTTCCAGCTATCAGCAATCGTATCTGATCGGCGGTTATGCCATTGACGAATTGAAGATGAACACCTTTGCCATGCTCTATACGCCCTCCAATTCCTACTCCTTTATGCTTGCAAAGGGGTTTGAATATTATATCAAGAAGCGGGGAAAGAAGATGGTGGGCTCTTTTGATTTCCAGGCAGGAGACATGGATTACAAAGCCCAGTTGACCAAGATAAAGGCCCTCAATCCCGATGGCCTCTACATCCCGAACTACGTGCCTGAAAATGCGAATGCGGCTAAACAGGCCAGAGAATTGGGCCTCAAGACCACCTTCCTGGGCAACAACTCATGGTTTGAACCCATGGACAAAGTGGCAGGGCCTGCGGCAGACGGAGCCTATTTCCCTCTCAATATCTCCCGGGACGATCCCTCTTTAAAGGTGTTCATCGACAAATATAAAGCCGAATACAATGAACTTCCTCGCCTCCACTCCTTCTCCGGCTGGGATGATGTCGGCTTCATCATCGAAGCCATCAAGAAGGCCAAATCGGCTGACCCTCAAAAAGTGAGAGACGCCATGGCCGCCACGACGAAATACGAAGGGGTGATCGGAACGATCAATATCGACCCCAAAACGCACCGGCCTGTGGGATTGAAGATGTCGGTCCTCAAATTTGAAGGAGACCAGATTAAAACGGTCATACTCAAATATTACCAGAAAGATTTTTAAGGGAGATCCGGTAAAGGGCGGGGCCATCTTTTGGCTTCGCCTTTTTTTCATCGGCCCGGCAGGAAACCTTGGCTCTGCGGGAAGGATCAGTCATGCTTCGGCGAATGTCGCTCGTAAGCGGGCTGTTGCTCAAACCAACCGTTACCCTTCGACAGGCTCAGGGCGAACGGTGTTATGTTGAAACCATTTGAGTTTTTCGCTCATGCTGAGCTTGTCGATGCATTAAATCGATTTGGGAAACAGCTTGTAAGGGAATGATCTCTGTGTTTGCCCGCAGGGTTCGACCTGTTTTTCAGTGAGGAGAAGAGCCATGGAATTGAACATCCTGCTCCAGCAGATCTTTAATGGAATCTCCCTCGGCGGGGTCTATGCCCTGGAGGCGGTCGGGTTTGGCATCATCTTCAACATCCTCAAATTCTCCAACTTCTCCCACAGTGGGGTGGTGGCCATCAGCGCCTATTTTGGATTTTTTGTCTCCAGATATATTTATACCCATTTCCTCGTCACCCTGATCATCACCACGCTCGCCGGAGGTTTGATCGGCGTCATCATCGAAAAGCTGATCTTCAGGCCCATCCGTCTCAAGGGAGCTCCCCTCACCCTCTTCCTTGTCAATTCCATTACAGCCGCCATGCTGGTCCAGCAGTTCTTTGCAGCCACCCTGGGAGATGACTACTATCCCTATCCGGTCTTCATGAAACAGACATCCATTAATATTGGGAACCTCACCATTTCTAAGACCTATACGCTCATGCTCATCATCTCGGGCCTTGTCCTGTTGCTTCTCACTTATGTCCTGAAACGGACCAAAGTAGGCATTGCCTTGCGGGCCGCTTCAACCGATATTCGAACGCCCAGCTTGATGGGAGTGAATATCGATTTTGTCATTTCAGTAGCCTTTTTTATCGCAGGGGTTCTTGGCGGGATCACCGGTTACCTTCTTGGGATGACTTACTCCGTCGATCCCTTTATCGGCAGCATGATCCTCAAGGGCATCATCGCCGCCATTATCGGCGGCATGGGAAGTTTGGGCGGGGGGGTCATTGCCGGGCTCCTGCTCGGAGGAGCTGAATGCCTTCTGATCGCTGAAATTGGGTCGTCGTTAACACAAATTGTCATCTATTCCGGAATCTTCGTCCTTCTCCTGATCAGGCCGGAAGGTATCGCAGGAAAGAGATACATCATTAAAGCATAGAGCCTTATTGAGTGATAAATTATTCCTTCATTGAAATGTTTGCCAGAAGATGAGGCCATTAGAGAGCTTTCTGAGTCAGTGTTTAAAATCCCCCTCAATCCCCCTTTGCTAAAGGGGGATGATAATGAGTTCTCCCCTTTGGAAAAGGGGAGTTAGAGGGGATTTTGTCGAAATTTTTAAATCAATTGGGGTTAGAGGTCCCATGGAATTTTATATAAAAGTCCTTGAGATCACCTGTCTCCATACCATCCTGGTTCTCGGGGCCTACCTGATGACCGGATTGACAGGTCTCTTCTCCCTTGGACAGGGAGGATTTGTCTCCATTGGAGCCTACACGGCTTCCATTGCCTATCTCCATTTCAATGTTCCTTTTCCAATGGCTATCCTCATGGCCGTTCTGATGGGAAGTGCGGTCGGATTTTTGATCGGCATTCCCACCCTCCGGCTCCACCGGGACTATTTCCTCCTTGTTACGTTCGGTTTCGGAGAGATGATCCGGGCCGCTCTCCTTCATCTCGCCCAGTTGACGGGGGGAGCCTTGGGCATTGCCGGGATACCGAAACTGGTCGACCTTCCTATGATTCTCATCTCGATCCTCTTCATCACCTTCCTCATCTACAACCTCAAGCGATCCCGATTCGGAAGAAACTGCATTGCCATTCGGGACGATGAACTGGCCGCCTCATTGATGGGAATCAATGTTTACTCACACAAAATGAAGGTCTTCATTCTCAGCTCCGCCATCACCTCCTATGGAGGAGCCCTTTATGCCTTTCTGATCATGTTCATCGAACCCAACCTCTTCAACTGGCTTGAATCGGCAAAACTGATCATCATCACCTTTGTGGGGGGAGTGAACAGCATTACCGGAGCCATCATCGCCTCGGTGGTCTATTACTCTTTCGGCGAATTCTTCCGCTTCGTCGATGTCTGGAGAGACGTGCTTCTCGCTCTTGCGGTCTTGTTCGTCACCATCTTCCGTCCGGGAGGGATCTTCGGAAGCTGGGAACTCTCACCCACAAAATTATTCTCCTGGAGGGCTAAAAAGGGATAGCGATGGAGGTTCTGAAGGCTATTTCGATTTCGAAAAACTTCGGCGGGGTCTCAGCCGTCGATCAATTTGCCATGGTCCAGCGGGAGAATGAAATTACCGGCATCATCGGACCCAATGGCGCAGGAAAGACCACGGTGTTCAACCTCATCACCGGGGTTTATCCGTTGGACACCGGAGAAATTTGGTTTTATGGTAAAAACATCACCGGACTGCCTTCCCACAGGATTACGGACCTTGGAATCACCCGGACCTTTCAGAACATCCGCCTTTTCAGGAATCTCAATGTCCTGGACAACCTGAGAGTGGCCTACGGGATCAAAGTCCGATACACGGTGTGGGAGGAGATGATCCGATGGCCAAGGGTAAAAAGAGAGGAGGGGGAAACCGAGGAGCTGGCCAGAAGCTATCTTGCCTATTTCGGGCTTGAGAAATATGGAGACATGTTTCCCTATAACCTTCCCTATGGACTTCAGAGGAGGCTTGAACTGGCCAGGGCGCTGATGGCCAATCCCAAGCTCCTTCTTCTTGATGAGCCGGCAGCCGGCCTCAATCCGAAAGAGATCCATCAATTGATCGAGACGCTCCTCAAAATGAAGGAGGAAAAGAATCTTTCGATCATTATTGTCGAGCATCACATGGAGCTTGTGATGAATATCTGCAAAATGCTCTATGTTCTCAACTTCGGGAAGAAAATCGCAGAAGGAGAACCGAAGGATATTCAGCGCAACGAGGCTGTTCTCCAGGCCTACCTCGGAGACGAAGGTTAGCCTGGAGGGGTAAGCACGGTTTTATTAACAGTCTCATAATGGAATTGACATAAGCATTGGAAAATCTCCCCACACCCCTCTTTGCCAAAGAGGGGTAATTCCTCCCTTTAGCAAAGGGAGGTTAGGAGGGATTTTACAAATTGATGTTGTTACTATTTTGAGACTGTTAATAACTGCGCCTGTTCCGATAGAAGATAGGTTAAAAAAGATGATCGAGGTGAACAACTTAACGGTTCGCTACGGAGGGGTCATGGCCCTGGATGATATCTCCCTGATCATCCCGGACAGGAAGGTCATCAGCATTGTTGGGGCCAATGGAGCCGGCAAATCCACAACGATCAATGCCATCAGCGGAATGGTCAATATCACCAGAGGGGGCATCTTTCTCGACGGCAAGAGTCTCCACCTTCCTCCCCATAAAATCGTCCAGAAAGGGGTGGTCCAGGTTCCGGAAGGACGAAAAATTTTTTCATCCATTACCGTGAAAGAAAATTTGATCCTGGGCGCCTACCAGATGAACGATAAGCATCGGATCGAAGAGAATATGAAAAAGGTTTTTGAACAATACCCTGTCCTTGAAGCGCGACAGAATCAACCCGGAGGAACCCTCTCGGGTGGAGAGCAGCAGATGCTTGCCATTGCCAGAGCCTTGATGTCCGAACCCAACCATCTTCTCCTCGACGAACCTTCCCTGGGCCTTGCGCCCATGCTGGTTTCCGGCATCTTCAAGATGATTCAGGATTTAAATAAAAAGGGGTTAACCATTCTCCTGGTCGAGCAGAATGCTCAGAAGGCCCTCTCCATCGCAGATTTTGCCTATGTCTTTGAAACGGGTAGAATGGTTTCGAAAGGTCCGGGGAAAGAAATCGCTGAGGATCCCATTGTGAAAAAAGCTTACCTTGGAATAGAGGAGTGAACCCCGTTAGAAAATCTTCTACTTTCTAACGGGTAAGCTCACACGGGGAATTTAATTCATGTGTTGGCTGAAAAAATGAACAACCATCATCCCCGCTGCCCGCAGCGGGCCTTTCTAACGGGGTGAAGCATGTTAAGTCAAACCGAAATCGAAAAGATTGATCAAGCGGCCAAAGATCTCCTTGAGAATCCTGGCGTCAGGATTGAAGATGAAGAGATCGTCAAAAAGCTTCTCCAATGCGGGGCCCAATCCGGACCGGAAAGCATGGTGGTCAGGTTTCCTCCGGGGATGGTGAAGGAATATCTCTCCCTTGCTCCTCAAAGATTCTTTCTTGCTGACCGGAGAGGAAACAAAAGGGAGGTCACTTCGGAGACAGAGTCCTCCTTCTGGACAGGGGCTGCCCTCTTCTATCTGGATCAGGAGGGCCACAGGTTCATCCATCAAAAAGACCTCGCTGACTTTTCACGCATCATAGAAGCGCTTCCAAATGTAGAGGCGATTGTCGGCACGAGCATAGAGGACACCCCGCCGATGCACCGCGATTTTGTCGGTTTTCGAATCATGGCCCAAAATACTCGAAAACATCTGAGGCCCCTTTCCTTTACCCCCAGGGGAGGCGAAGCCATGATTGAAATGGGTAAGGTCCTCTCCGGTGAGAAGGGCTTGAGAGAAAATCCCATCTTCAGCGTGGGTTTCACTGCCCATGGACCGTTGCGGTGGACCTCTCTCGCCCTCGGAGTTTTCAAAGCCACGACAGGACATGGCATTCCTGCTACCATCAATGGGGAACCCATGGCAGGAGCCTCCTCGCCTGTGACCCTGGCAGGCACAACTGCTGTGGGAACAGCCGAAATATTGAGCGGCATCATCATCAATCAGGTTCTTGAACCGGGAAGGCCCTGCTTCTTCAACCTCGGTTTTGCCCATGTGATGGATATGAGATCTGCCTTTCCCGTGACCGGCGGCCCGGAGAATGCTCTTCTTGCTGTGGCAGGCGCTGAGCTGGCGCGATATTATCGAATCCCCTCTGCCTCCTGGATGTGTTCCGATTCTCTTCTCTACGATGGTCAGAATGCGCTTGAAAAGATGCTGGGCGCCCTCACCCACGCCCAGGCCCGGGTCAGCGTGATATGGGGCGTGGGCTCCATGGAGTCGGAGAAAACCATCTCTCCTGTTCAGGCGGTCATCGATCATGAGATCATTGGGATGGTGAAAAAATATCTCTCCGGTTTTCGTGTGGATGACTCCTCCTTAGCGCTCGAGGAGATCCGGCGGGTCGGCATCACGGGGGAATTCTTAAGCTCCGACCATACCCTCGCCCATTTCCGGGGAGCCTTCTTTGAGCCCAAGATCCTTATCCGTGCTCAAAGGTCCACTGCCAGCGAAAACGAGAGCCTCATCCGCAGGGCTGAGAAGGCCGTGGAACGTCTTCTCGCTTCAGATAGAGAACCCCTTCTTGAGGAGGGGGTTGAAAGAGAGTTGATGAAAATCGAGAAGAAATATTCAGAATGAAAGAGGTGGCAAACGATGAAGGACGACCTATTTGATCTACCGGTGAAGATCGGCGGCGTGGAGTTCAAGAATCCCTTTATGGTGGCTTCAGGCCCCACGGTTAAATGGATCAGCCAGCTGGAACAGGCAGAGCGCGAGGGTTGGGCAGCCGCATCCATCAAGCAGACGTTTAATCCCAGGCCCTACCTCAATTTTGACCCGCGATATCGTTGGCTTAAAAAGGAGAAACTCCACACCTTCACCGCCGAGTACCGACTCAGCATGGAAGAGGGGTTGCGTTTGATGGAGGAGGGGAGGAAGAGATGTAAGGAACTGATCCTCATTGCGAATTATTCCTATGTGAAGGGTGATCTGGAGGGTTGGCAGGAAGCGGCCATAAGATTCGAGGCGGCCGGAGCTCACATGCTGGAGATCAATTTTTGCTGTCCCAATATGTCCTTCAATGTGGATCTCTCCTCGCCTGAAACGAAGGAGGCTCGGCCTTCTTCCGGGGCCAGCATGGGCCAGGATGAGCGCTCGGTTCGTCTCGTCATCGAAAAGACGCGGGAAGTGACCCGTCTTCCCCTCATTGCCAAGATTACCCCAGAAGGGGGCCGGATCGCCGAGGTCTCCTATGTGGCCTTTGAAGCAGGTGTATCCGCGGTCTCGAGCGTGGCAAACCGGCTGGGAATCCCTCCCATCGACATCTGGAATTATAAAAAACCCATTTATAACTTGCAGGGACAGAATACCATGGGTTGCCTCTCAGGCCCCTGGATCAAACCTCTTGCCCTGAGAGATGTCTTCGAGATTCGAAACAGAGTTGGACCCGCACCCGTCATTATCGGTACAGGCGGCGTGGCCTCCATGGAAGATGCTGTGGAAATGATGATGTGCGGAGCCGATGTGATCGGCGTCTGTACGGAAACCATGCTTTCTGGATTCTCCTTCCTTGGAAAATGGATGGGATCATTGAAGGACTATATGAAGAAGATGGGTTTTCAGACTTATCGGGATTTCCGGGACCTCCTCCTTCAGGAAATCAAGCCTGCTACAGAACTGACGCTTTGGGCAGGTTATGCCCAGGTAGACCCGGAAAAATGCTCGTCCTGCGGTCTCTGTGTTGAAATCGGACACTGCAACGCCATCGTCATGACGGATGAAGCCGCATCCATTGACTCAAAACTCTGCCACGGCTGTTCAACCTGCATTGACATCTGTCCCCAAAAAGCCATTCTGATGACGGAGCAGCGTTGAGGTCCCATTTCCAATTTCAGTATCGGGGGAAAATCCATGGAATCGATCTGGGGACAGAAAATAATATGAGGAGGACAAGATGATTGATGGAGAGAAGTTTTACCTATCCGTCTCGCAAGGGAAGATGGATGAGGTGAGGAACCTGGTTCAGGGGGCGTTGGACGCGGGAGACAGGGCTGAGAGGGTGCTGAAAGAAGGGCTGATCCAGGCTATGGACCGATTAGGCGTCCGGTTTAAGAACGGCGAGATTTACATCCCCGAGGTTCTCCTCGCTGCCCGGGCCATGCATGCAGGCATGGCCATCCTCAAACCCATTCTTTCCAAATCGACAGAGACAATTGCGGGCAAGGTCCTGATCGGGACAGTCAAAGGCGATCTTCACGACATAGGAAAGAATCTTGTGGTCATGATGATCGAGGGAGGCGGTTTTGATGTGATCGATCTGGGGATCGACGTTCCTGCCTCCCGGTTTGTGGAGGCGGTCAAAGAGCACAGACCCCAGGTGGTGGGGATGTCAGCCCTCCTGACAACCACCATGGTTGAGATGAAGAAGGCGATTCAAGCCCTTGAAGCGGCTGGGCAGAAAGACCAGGTTAAGATCATCATTGGAGGGGCGCCTGTAACCGAACGCTTTGCAATGGAGATTGGCGCCGATGGTTATGCGCCAGATGCAGCCGTCGCCGTCGATGTGGTGAGATCATGGATCTCCAAATGACCTCATTAAAATGCTGAGGAAGGAGGACCGTTTATGTACGATGTGGTGACGTTTGGAGAAGCAATGGTGAGGCTTTCACCGCCTCACTTTCAGAGATTGGAGCAGACCCAGAGCCTCGATGTTCATGCAGGCGGAGCCGAGCTCAATGTAGCGACCGGGGTCACCCGCTTTGGTTTGAAGAGCGCCTGGGTTTCAAAGCTTCCGAGGAATGGTCTCGGTTATTTGGTTCGCGACCGGGCCCAGCAGTTTGGTGTCGATTGTTCCCATATCGTTTGGTCCAATAAAGGAAGGGCAGGTCTCTATTTTGTTGAGTTCGGGGCGTCGCCAAGGGCCTCAAGTGTTCTCTATGATCGGTCGCACTCCGCGATAAGTATGATTCAACCTGGAGAGGTTGAGTGGGCTAAAATATTGACTGGATCGAAACATTTTCATATGAGCGGCATCACTCCGGCCTTAAGCGCTTCCGCATCGGAAACGACGGTGGAAGCCCTGAAGGCCGCCAAGAAGGCAGGTTGTACGGTCTCGTACGATCTCAATTATCGCAAGAAACTCTGGTCACCGGCCGAAGCCAAAAAGATTCAAGAACCCATGATGACGGACGTCGACATCCTGATCACGACGGAGGAGGACACGAATGTCGTCTTTGGAATCAAAGAAAATGATTATGAGGCTGTTGCAGAAAGGCTGGCCCGGACCTTCAAATTCAAAATCGTCGTTATCACACTGAGAGATGACCTCTCCGTCTTGAAGAATAACTGGACGGCCATCGCCTATCAGGATGGGAAGATCATCCGGGATAGAAAGTATGAGGTGGAGATCGTCGACCGTGTGGGCGCAGGAGACTCCTTTACGTCAGGCTTTCTTTATGCCTGGGTTAAAGAAAAGGATGTCCAAAAGGGCGTCCAATATGGGAATGCCTTCGCCGCCCTCAAACACACCATCCCGGGAGATTTTAACTGGAGTACCCTGGAGGAAGTGGAGGCCCAGTTGAAAGGTGCGGGGTCGAGGATATCGAGGTAAGGTTAAGTGTCAATGCAAATTGCAAAATGAAAAATGTAAAATGCAAAGTTAAGGAACCGCATAAGGTCAGTCGTAGATTTTCGTAATTTGCGTTAGATTATTGAAATGTTTACACGCTATGCGCTTTGCCCTATGCGCTATGCGGTATTGAGGGGGACGAAAATGGAAAAACGAGAAATTTTAAATCGAATGATCGACGAGGGATTGATTCCGGTGATCCGTGTGACTTCGGCTCAAGAAGCCATTGACGTAGCGGATGCCATTAAAGAGGGCGGAGTGAGTTTCATTGAAATAACGATGAGCGTTCACGGCGCAATCGATGTCATCAAAGAGTTGACTCAGAAATATAAGGATGAGATCGTGATGGGCGCAGGCACGGTTCTGGATCCGGAGACCGGAAGAGCTGCGCTCCTTGCGGGCGCCCAATTCATTGTCAGCCCCACCCTCAACCTCGATCTCATTGCTCTGGCCCATCGTTACAGCGCTGTCGTCATTCCGGGTGCAATGACTCCCACCGAAATCCTCTCGGCCTGGAATGCCGGGGCAGATATGGTGAAGGTCTTTCCTGCCGCTCAATTAGGAGGCCCGGAATATATTAAGGCTTTAAGAGGCCCCCTTCCCCAGATCCTTCTCGTCCCGACTGGTGGCGTGAACCTCCAGAATGCAGGGGCCTTTATCAAGGCCGGAGCCACTGCCCTTGGAGCAGGAGGGGAACTGGTGGATAAGAAGGCAGTCAAGGAGAAGAAGTTCCATATCATCACGGAAAACACACGAGCCTTCCTCAAAGCCATAAAAGAAGCACGAGGAAAATGAACAGTTATCAATTGTCAATGACCAATGATCAATTATCAGTAAAAGTTGAAAATTGAAAATTGCATATTGACCATTGAACATTGGGCTTTTTATGCGTATTGCATTCCCTTATCCTGATATCGATTCCGTGGATGTTCCCGAAAGAAACCTCCTCGGTCTTTTCTTCCCTTCCATCGTCAAGGTCGATAAGAGCGAAGAACAAATCATTAAAGAAGCGTTCTCTCACCCCACAGGAGCTGACCCTCTGACCCGGATGCTTAACGGACGGGAAAAGGTGCTGGTGGTGGTGGATGATTATACAAGGAGCACGCCTGTCCGGAAAATTCTCCCTTATTTGATCAAAGAGCTGGAGGGAGCCGGAGTTAAAAAAGAGAGCATCAAAATTCTCGTGGCCCTTGGAACCCATCGCCCCATGACCGAAGAGGAGTTGATGACTAAGTTTGGACGACAAATTTTGGAACAATATCCCATCATCAACCATTCATGGTGGGAACCTTCTCAGTTGATCAATTTGGGAGAGACAGAAACAGGGACCCCGGTCCTTGTCAACCGAATGGTCAAAGAAGTCGATTTCATCATGGGTATCGGCCAGATTGTCCCTCACCGGGTCTCCGGATTCAGCGGGGGTGGGAATATCATTCAACCGGGAATCTGCGGCGAGGAGACCACAGGGAGAACCCACTGGCTCAGCGCTCAATTCAGGGGCCGGGAGATTCTGGGCAAGATTGAAAACCCTGTCAAGGAAGAGATCGAAAGGGTCGCCAGGAAGACGGCGTTGAAATGGATTGTGAATACCATCCAGGACGGTTCCGGAAGATTGGTCGCTGTGGTGACAGGAGATCCTTTCCTTGCCTACCGATCCGGTGCGAAACAGTCGCTCGAAATCTATCGATCGGAGTTGCCCCGGGAGGCCGATATCGTCATCACCGACTCCCATCCCTATGACTCGGAGCTCTGGCTGGCCGCCAAGGGAATCTATGCCTCAGAGTTGGCCGTGAGACAGGATGGCGTGGTCATTCTGATATCTCCCTGTCCGGAGGGAGTCTCTCCCAGTCATCCAGAGGTTTTAGAGCTGGGATACCAACAATTTGAAAGGGTGGATCAATGGATCCGGGAGAAGAAGATCCAAAAATTGACAGCGGCAGCCCATCTCGTCCACGTGGGCAGGGTGATCAAAGAAAGGGCGAAGGGGATATTTGTCTCTCAAGGAATATCGAAAGAGCAGAAAGAACGGCTTGGATTTATTCATGCGGAGGACCCGCAGGAGGCCCTGGACAGGGCTTTTGGGCTACTGGGTCGCGATGCGAAGGTAGCAGTGCTTCGAAGGGGCGGGGAAATTCTTCCCATGATCAAAGAGTCGGCCGGATAAACATAATGGCTGGAGTACCAATGAGTCCATTGGGAAGACATATTTATAATGCTCCGACAAATCCCCATCCCCCTCCTAGCCTCCCCCTTGAAAGGGGAGGAATCACGCGAAGCGCATGACGCTTTCCCTCCCTTTCAGGGGGAGGGAAAGGGTGGGGGTGGGGTTAATCAGATGTCTATTCAATGGACCAATTAACAAGTCTTACTCCAAGACAAGAATGATCTCGGGGTAATTTGACCATGGCCTATCAAGGGATATTCGTATTAACAGGGAAGCCAGTCCAGATAGAGGTGCAGGGGGCCTCGATCCGAAACGTAACCCCGCTCAAAACAAATGAACATCTTCCCTATATCTCTCCGGGCTTTCTCGATATGCAGGTCAACGGCTATATGGGAAACGATTACAGCCTTGAAGATTTTTCTGAAGACCAGATCGTAAAAATCATTTCCCATCTGAACCGTTCCGGAACAACCCAGCATCTTCCAACGATCATCACCAGTCCCATGGAACGGATTCTCAGGAACCTGAGGATCATCAGCCAGGCCATTCGTGACTCAGAAGATATTGCGCATGCGATTTCAGGCATCCATATCGAAGGCCCATTCATTTCTCCAGCGGATGGTCCCCGCGGTGCCCATAATGCCGCCTATGTCCGTCCGCCTGATTTGAACGAATTCAAGCAGTGGCAGGAGGCGGCTGAAGGACGAATCATCCTTGTCACTCTCGCCCCGGAATGGGAAGGAGCCCTCGAGTTTATACAAGAAATCACCTCGATGGGCGTGATAGCAGCGATCGGCCACACAGCCGCTTCCCCAGACCGAATCAGGGCAGCGGTAGAGGCGGGCGCAAGCTTGTCCACCCACCTTGGGAATGCAAGTCACCCCATGATCCCTCGCCTCAAGAATTACCTTTGGGAGCAACTGGCAGAAGACCGGCTCATGGCCGGGATCATCTGTGACGGTTTTCATCTGCCAAAATCAGTGGTTCAAGTTTTTGCGCGAGCCAAGGGGCTTGATCGATTAATCCTGGTAAGCGATGCGGCCTACCTCGGCGGCCTTAAACCCGGGCTCTATCGGTGGAACGAGGTCGATGTTCGGGTCTTGGATGATGGACATTTGGGACTCCCAGGCACCGAGAGCCTCGCCGGCGCTGCTCATCTTCTGGACTGGGATATTCCAAGGTTCATGGAGTTCACCGGATACAGTTTAGGGGAAACGATTCCCCTTTGCTCCCGGAATCCCGGCCGTCTCCTGGGCGCTCCCGGCAATTACGGAACGCTGGAGCCCGGCGCTCCGGCAAATCTTGTCATGTTCGACTATGAGCCTGGAATGGACCGCTTGAGAGTTCTTAAAACGATCCGTTGGGGCAGAGAAGTCCACGCCCTCCATTGACAATGATCGAAGACTTCTTTGACCCTTTGACCGGAATCAGGGTTTAAAAAGCAAGAATCTGAAAGGAGGTGATTGGAACCGTTTAATGACATTAGATTCTTACTTGTTTAAATCTGAGAATTTTCTTCTAACATTTTGAAAATGTCCCCCCAAGAATCTCCCCTCCCCTGGCGGGAGGGGATGAAGGGGAGGGGGACCTAAGGTTTTTCTTTTTCACCCCCACCCTCACCCTCCCCCGTCGAAGGGGGAGGGGAATAGATGGGGAAATTTCAAATATCTTTGGTTGGATCTTATTCTGAATTTTAGTGAAAAATACATTTAGAAAGGAGAAGAGTATGAAAAAGCTATCTTGTATATTGGTCTTCCTTATTTTTACATTGGGTTTGACCTTTACCGCTGGAGCGGAAGAAAAGATTTCGATAAGGCTGGGGCACATCCGGGATACCAACCATCCAACCCATATGGCGGCTCTGAAATTTAAAGACATGGTGAACCAAAAGTCAGGTGGAAGGATCGAAATTAAGGTCTTCCCGAACAGCCAATTGGGTGGACCGAAGGAGATGTTTGCCCAGATGCAAACGGGGGACTTAGAGATGGTCTATGGTGGAATCAACACCTTTGCCTGGATCAAAGGGGGAGAGGCCTATGAAATCACCGCCATCCCATTTCTCTTTAGAGATTATTCACATATGAGCAAGGCCCTTTTATCCGATTTCTTCAAACCCGTTCAGGAAAAGGCAGAAAAAGACTCCGGGATCAAGATCGTGACTATCAATGGCGATACGGCTCCCAGAGGCCTGAGCACAAGGGATAAGCCCATTTACAAAGCAGATGACTTAAAAGGTTTGAAGATCAGGACCGCTGCCAGCCCCACGGTGCTCACAACAATGAAAACTCTTGGCGCCTTACCCCAACAGGTTCCCTTCTCAGAACTCTATATGGCTCTGAAGACAGGGATTGTGGATGCCCAGGAGAACGGCGCCATCGTCGTTCAATCTGCAAGCCTCTTCGAAGTCCAGAAATATTACATGAAGACTGACTACATTCGGGACGTCGAGACTTTTTACATGGCCCTGCCTTTCTGGAAAAAACTTTCTAAGAAAGATCAAGAGATGATCTTCGATGCAGCCGAGAAATCGGGTAACTACGAAACCGAACTCACACTAAAACAACTCGGATCCGTCTATGATACCCTCAAAACAAAGATGACCGTCATTACGCCGCCGCAACTGGATCTGGAATCGGTCCGTAAGAGGCTGGAGGGAGCCTTTGACAGTTTTGAAGGAACGAAGTGGCCGGCCGGGTTACTGAAAAAGATCAGCGCCTTGAAGTAAGGTGGTTTTGATTGGGGGGATGATTTCCCCCCGTTTTTCTCTTTGAGGATGTCGATGATACTCATCTTGTTTGTATTGCTCTTTCTGTTGATCGGACTTGGCTTCAGCATTTGGACATCTATGGGAATCAGCGGAATGATCTATATTCTGATCCGCGGAGAGGTCTCCTTAAAGATACTCGCCTCAACGATGGTCAGTGGTGTGGATATTCCCACGCTGGTCGCCATCCCGTTCTTCATGCTTGCAGGGGAGTTAATGAACTCCTCTGGGATCACCCGTAAGCTTGCCGATTTTGCCGACACCTTTGTGGGACGCTTCAGGGGCGGACTGGCCTACGTGGCCATCGTGGTCAATGTCATCATGGCCGGTGTCTCCGGTTCGGCGGTGGCCGATGCCAGCGCGGTCTCTTCGGTGCTCCTCCCCGCCATGAAGGAGCGGGGCTATGATCGGCCTTTTGCCGCCTCGATCAATGCGGCGGCAGCTGTCATCGGCCCGATTATTCCCCCGAGCATTCCAATGATCTTTATCGGAGTGATCAGTGGATTATCGATCGGAAGGCTTTTCCTCGGCGGAGTCATTCCGGGGCTGATGATGGGGTTATTCCTGGCGATGACGGTGGCTATCACCACTCGAAGAAAGAATTATCCTGTGGTAAAAAAACCGCTGGATCCGAAGATTCTTTTTAATCTGCTCAAAGACACGATATTCGCTTTGCTGGCCCCCATCATCATCATTCTTGGAGTCGTTTGGGGGATCGTCACCCTTGTGGAGGTTGCGGTCCTGGCCAATTTTTACATTCTCCTGGTCTCCCTTTTTGTCTACCGGACGATCCGATTTAAGGAAATTCCCAAGCTATTTTCGAAAGCAGCGGTTTTTTCAACATCCATCATGATCATTTTTGCCGTAGTAGGTCTGTATCAATACATTGTGGCCTCGGAGCAGCTCGGGGATAAGCTGGGTTTGCTCATCGCCGACCTGAACTTAAATCGATTTACCTTCCTTCTCATGGCGAACATCTTCTTTCTCTTCATGGGCTGCATTTTGGATGCGGTGCCGGTCATGCTGATCTTCTTTCCGGTCCTCCTGCCTGCCGCGACTAAACTCGGAGTGGATCCTACCCATTTCGGAGTCATTGTAGTGATCAATTTGATGATCGGACTCCTCACCCCTCCCATCGGGGCCCTCCTGTTTTTAGAGGCCAAGATCGCCGATCTGGAGTTTGAGCAGCTGGTCAGACATGTGTGGCCGTATACGCTTGCGCTTATCGTTGTCCTCTTTCTTTGCACCTATATTCCCCAATTGATTCTTTACATCCCCAATCTGATCTTATAGTGAGGCCGGTCATGATGGGTTGGATGACACGAACAATGAGAACACTTACAGGATTAACAGGCGCTCTTTTCCTAATGCTGTTCAGCCTGAATATCCTCCGCATCCTGTTGAGATATTTCTGGGGAGTTGCCTGGCTCTGGGAGCCTGACTTCTCCCGTTTGCTTTTTATCTGGATCGTTTTTATCGGAGGCACGGTTCTCTACGCCGGAAAAGGTCATCTGGTGGTCGATTTCTTTATCACCCGGATGAAGCCCCATGTTCAGAAACGCATGCATTTCATCATGGATCTCGTCATGTTGATATTCTTAGGACTCCTCGTTTATAAAGGGATCGAAGTCACCCGAATACGCATGCGGATCCCTTTCGATACCTGGGACCTTCCGACAGGATATGCCTACATGGCCGTTCCCATATGCGGCGCCATCATGATCATTGTCACCCTCGTCAGGACGGCTGAATATCTATTTGAGAGGAGGGAAGGATGAACGCTGAAGCGATCTTTTATCGAAATACCCTTGTAGAGATCATGGATAAAATCCTCGGAGAGATTGAGACGATTCAGAAGAGCTCTCGAGTCGTGGCCGAATCCATTGCCAGGGAGGAACCTGTTCATGTCATCGGCCCTGGCGGACATTCCAATATGGCTGCCGAAGAGGTCCTCTGGAGAGCAGGCGGACTGGCACCGATCAATGCGATCTTAGACCCGGGGACCAATCTCATCCATGGGGCTAAACGATCCAATCTCATCGAACGCACACCAGGATATGCTTTAAAAGTGTTGGACGCTTATCGGGTGGGGCGAAAGCCTGGAGAAGTGATTATTATCGTCAATGCCTATGGCGTCAACGCCATGTGTATCGATACGGTCTTAGAGGCAAAAAAGCGAAAGATGATTACGATCGGGATCACCTCCCGTTCCTTTGCAGATGCTCTCCCCAAAGATCATCCTTCACGTCATCCATCTGGCAAAAACCTTTACCAAGAGGTGGACTATTTTTTAAATTGTCATCTTCCCTATGGAGATGCGGTGGTGGAGATAAAGGGCTGTATCCAGAAGACAGGGCCAACCTCCACCTTTTGCAACGTGTTCACGATCAACTTGCTTATGATCGAGACGGTAAAAAGATTGATGGAGATGAGAGTCCAACCTCCTTTGTGGATGAGCGCCAATCTGCCAGGCGGGGACGAAGCCAACCGTTCTTTAGAAGAAAAATACATCCCGAGAATCAAGCATCTGGGCTAATCCCTCTCATTCCCCCATTAGAAAAGGGGAATCAAGGGAGATTTGTTAATGGGGGCTACAAAATGAAAGCCGTGGTGAAATATGGGAAGGGAAAGGGGTTGGTCGAAATCCGGGACGTTCCTGAACCGAAGGTGAAGGACGACGAAGTCTTGATTGAAGTCAAGGCTGTCTCGGTCTGCGGAAGCGACCTTCATATCTACCATGATAATCATCCCTACTGGCCTCCAGTCACCCTGGGGCATGAGTTCTCCGGTGTCCTTTCCGATATCGGAAAGGAGGTTAAAGGCTGGAAAGCCGGGGATCGAATCGTGAGCGAGACACGAATTGGCTCCTGTGGTGTCTGTTTCATTTGTCAAAGCGGATTTCCACAGGCCTGCGAGAAGAAAAGACCTTATGGTATTGGCGTTAATGGCGCCTATGCAAAATGGGTTGCCGGTCCTGCCCGACTCCTCCATCGCCTTCCGGAAAATATTCCCTTTGAAGTGGGAGCGGCCATTGAGCCCACAGCGATCTGCGTCACATCCATTCTCGAAAGATCCCGAGTTCAGGCTGGAGAGACCGTCCTCATCACGGGTCCAGGCCCGATTGGCCTCATCTCTCTTGCCATTGCAAAGATGGCAGGAGTGAGAATGGTGGGAATCACCGGAAGGAGTTCTGCAGAGGGGATAAGGTTTCAAAAGGCCAGGGAACTGGGAGCCGATTTCATCATTAATGTGGATAAAGAGGATCCTGTCCAGAAGATTTTAGGCTTTACCGATGGCCTGGGAGTCGATATTCTCATCGAAACCTCCGGAGGTGAAAAGGCAATCTCCCAGGCCTTCGAAATGGTAAGAAGGTTGGGGAGGGTCTGCGCTATTGGAGTATCAGGGAAACCGGAAATTTCGATCCCTTATGATCGAGGAATCTTTAAGGCCATTCGGTTCGACTTCTGCTTCTCCAGCAGTTGGACCTCCTGGGAGAGGACCATCAGCCTCATCTCGAAAGGTCTTCTCCCCCTGGAGAAATTAATCACCCACAAACTTCCTCTCGAACAATGGGAAGAGGCATTCCATCTATTGGAGAGTCGTCAGGCTGCCAAAGTGATTCTCATTCCATAACAATAAGGATACAAAAAATGGGACCGAATAAATTTCAGGTAGTCATCACCGATTGCGACCATGGCTCCATCGAAGAGGAGAAAGAGGAAATGGGTCGAATCGGAGCAGAACTGGTTTTAGCTCAGGTCAGAGAGGAAGAGGAGCTGATCCGGGCCTGTAAAGAGGCGGATGGGCTATTGAACCAGTACGCGCTCCTGACACGAAGGGTTTTTGAACATCTTCCAAAATGTAAGGTCGCTGCCCGTTTTGGAGTCGGAGTCGATTCCATCGACCTCAAAACCGCTACCGATTTAGGAATCATTGTCGCGAACGTCCCGGATTACTGCATCGACGAGGTTTCGGATCACGCCATCGCTTTAATTCTATCCCTGACGAGAAAAACGGCTTTCTTCAATGAGAAGGTAAAATCCGGCCGGTGGGATTTCCATTCAGGGATCCCCATCCACAGGATCAGGGGAAAGACGCTGGGCCTTATCGGTTCCGGAAAGATCGGCCTCGAAGTGGCAAAGAAGCTCTCTTCTTTCGGGGTTCGTGTGATTGCCTTTGATCCCTATCTCAAAACCAGCCTACAGGGGATTGAATTGACGAATCTCGATGCCCTCTTAATGGAATCAGACTTCATCTCCATCCACTGTCCCTTAAATGACTTGACCCGCCATCTGATCGGAGAGAAGGAATTTCAAAAGATGGAGAAGAAGCCCCTGATCATTAATACCTCGAGGGGACCCATTATCGATGAAAGGGCTCTGATTCAGGCGCTGGAAAAAGGTCTTATCGCCGGTGCAGGACTCGATGTGCTGGAGAAAGAGCCGCCCGATTCCGGAAATCCCATGCTCACAATGGAGAATGTCATTCTCTCTCCTCATGTCGGTTTCTATTCAGAGGAATCGATCAGTGAACTAAAACGCAGGACAGCCAAAAACGTTGCAGACGTTCTGACAGGGAGGTGGCCGGGTTCCGTGGTCAATCAAGAGGTAAGGGGTAAGACACGGGCATTTATTTCGGGAGATTAAAAAAATCATTCCTGCTTATCTTAGAAGTTTCGTTATATTCTTTACTTTATCGGCGGTCTCTTTGATATCCCTGGCCTCTTTCAGGCCAGGGATATCTTCAGCCTCCTTCTTCAAATCGGAGATAAGGCCTCCCTTCTGATTGTCTCCCTCTTTCTCCTTCTCCGGCTTTTTTTCTTCCTTTATTTTTCTCAGTTCCCTGATCGTCTTCCCGAGACCTTCGCCGATCTCAGGAAGCCGCTTTGCCCCGAAAAGAAGTAAGATGATGACGAGAATGATCAGAATTTCCGGAAGACCCAGACCGAACATACTCCAAACCTCCAGTTCGGAGTTTTTAGTTCGCCTGCCTGCCGCAGGCAGGGAGTTCGGAGATTAAGAAAATGAAACATATTTTCTTTTTTTTACTCCGAACTACGAACTCCGAACTCATTACTAATCATCGATTATCCCAGTGCCCTGGAACCCAGACCCAGCCTCTGCCTCTCGGTTCCCAGTGTCCTGGAACCCAGACCGCATGCGGCCTCGGACGTTTTGTCCAGTGACCGGGAACCCAGACCCAATCCCCTCTGCGATACTCCCAGTGCCCGGGTCTCCAGACAGCATCCGGATAGGAAGGATCCCCGTAAACTTCGACTCTCGGTTCGGGTGGTCTGACAAGGACCACAGGAGGCGGGCAGCCCCATAATAGGATGGCCATCCCGCTGATTACAACCAGCAAAAAGAGGATGATCAATCTCCTGCTCATGGAATTCTCTCCTTTCACTCCTTATTTAAATCTATAAGATATTAGACCCCGATGCAAGAAAAATATTCAACCCTCCCCTCACCTTTATCCTCTCCCCTGGGAGACTGTGTCGCAATGTGGGAATTGGGATGTTTGTCATTCTGAACCCTTCGCTTACTGTCACTCTGAGCGAAGCGAGGAGTCTCTCTTTTCCGCTCAGGGTAAACTCCGTGAAGAATCTAATGATTTCAACTGAATCGATCATAGAGATTCTTCGGCTATCGCCTCAGAATGACATTACGACACAGTCTCTGGGGGGAGAGGGTGGGGTGAGGGGACTTGACTTTTTTTACAATTTCAAATATTCAAGACTCTAATAGATTGCTGAATAAGTTTTTTTATTTAGGATGCTCAAAAATGCCCAGATACCCAGATACAAGGCGCCCCTGCCTTCGCCGAAGCGGCTTCGCGCAGACAGGCGAAATCCTGAGGAGTGAGGCGTACTAGAAGGTACGTTGCAACGACGAAGGATGAGGGGAACGAAGTAGATGGGCGTTTTTCAGCATCCTGCTAAGGAGACGACCTATGGCTGCTGATATGGAATGCCCTATTTGCGATGCCGATATTCCCATGGATGGCGATGAGGGTGCAGGCGATCTCATTCTCTGTTCCTACTGCAAAATGACGTTCAAACTGGTCAAGAAGAAAGACAAGTTGGTCCTCGTCGAGGAGTATGAGGTGTAGAGTGAAAGTCCTCTACGCTTCTGACCTCCATGGCGAGATCTATCTTTACCATGAACTCCTGGACGTGGCCCGATCCTCATCCGCAGAGAAGATCGCCTTAGGGGGCGATCTTCTCCCTTCCTTTCCTCCGACGAAACGTTACGAGGACATGATTCCGAATCAGAAGGCCTTCATCGACCAGTTCCTCCTGCCTTTCTTTAAAAGAGTGATAGAAACAACCGGTGTCAGACACCTCTTTCTCATTGCCGGAAACTGGGACCTTGGTTATCCTTTCATCTTTAGAGAGCCGGCAGAAGGATTGATCGATCTCAACCAGAAAATCTACCGGCTCGGAAATGGATATGAAATCGTCGGCTATCCTTTCGTTCCTCCTACTCCTTTCCGGCCAAAGGATTATGAGAAGATGGATGATCCTGAATCGCCCTGGCCTCCGCAGAAGAATCCATCTTATATCAGAACCTCTGACCAAAGTGATGAGCTGACCGCCATCGACCCCTATCTCTACTTAAGGAGTCGGGAAACAATTCAACAGGATTTGGATCGACTTCCGAAACCTTTCTTCCCGGAGAGAGCTATCTATATGATGCATTCCCCTCCTTTCGGGACCCGGCTGGACATGATTCAGGGACGAAAATCAGCAGGAAGTCGATCGCTCAAAGCCTTCATTGAATCGCATCAACCCCTTGTCACCCTTCATGGCCACATTCATGAGGCGCCGCAGGTTTCAGGTTCCTATTTTGATTTGATTGGAGAGACGCTCTCCATCAATCCGGGGCAGCTGATCTCAAAAAAACTCCATGCTGTCACATTTGAGATAGAGAAGGTTAAAAATACACTTAAACACACGTATCTTAATGAATTTCCTAGTGATATTCGTTTATAAAAAAACCGTTGACTTTTAAGAATCAATGTGCAATAATAGTTCCGTAGGTTGTAAGAAGTATATGTTTTGGATCAAAGAAAGGTCACAAAAGTGCTTCTGAAAACTTTTGTGGCTTTTTTTGTTGGGACCAAAGGCTATTACAACTTACTTAAGTTTAAAAGAAGAAAGGAGGTGAGTTGTAGTGGCCAAAGGTAAAGTTAAATGGTTTAATGAGAAGAAGGGCTTCGGGTTCATTTCCAGAGACGACGGAAATGATGTCTTCGTTCACTTCTCCGCCATTAAGAGGGACGGTTTCAAATCCCTTTACGAAGGCGATGAGGTAGAATTCGAGGTTTCTCAGGGTCCGAAAGGACTGCAGGCAACAAATGTTGTCGTAATCAGCTAAAGCAGAAATGCCTTCAACCCAGGAAGAGGCCCTGGGGATTCCTCCGGGGTCTCTTTCCTGACTTCCATTTCGTCCTATTCTTTATCCTGTCTTACCTCCCCCTTGTTTTAATTTAAATTGAGTAATCCTTTTAATAAAAAATATAGCACCTTACCGAGGCAATCCCGCGTTTCGCGGGACTCGGCTATCAATAGGCCATGCATTGTTCCGTCATCAATAGGCCATGGATTGTGCCGCGATTAATAGGTTAGGCATTCCCCGACGATCAATAGGTCAGGCATCCTGCCTGACCATAGCCGCATCCCTGCAGCTTAACTTGACTTCCCTTCGAATCTGCCCTATATTTCTGTTTAAAGTTTTAGAAATGTCGCGGGGAGTTGGGATAGGCCTGGCTGAGAGGGTGACCGGACAGTCACCGACCCGCTGAACCTGACCTGGATCATACCAGCGGAGGGACCGACAGGTGACCTAAAAAAGATGCCGGCCCTTCAGGGCCGGTTTTTTTATTTCTATTGTCCGTACATCATGAATTACTTTACATCCCATTCTTGGTGGGCCCTTCGACTCACCGTTCATCCTGAGGCTCTCGAAGGATGAACGCCTTGCTCAGGACAGGCTTGTCGAACCATGAACGAAACCCCTCGATATCGTTCACCCTTCGACAGGCTCAGGGCGAACGGAGTATGTGAAGATGCGTTGGATTCACATACCCAGTGGAGATGACAATGGTCTTTCAAACGGAGCGCCTCATACAGGTTCTTTCAAGAGTTCGGGAAGAAAAACCCGTTGTTCACACGATCACCAACTGGGTTACTGCCAACGAAGTCGCCGGTTCGCTCCATGCCCTCGGCGCCCGCCCGATCATGGCCTCTGCTCCTGAAGAGGTAGAGGAGATTACCTCCAGGGCAGATGCATTGGTGCTTAATTTAGGAACACCCTCACCGGCTCGGGTAGAAGCCATGCTATTGGCAGGTCTTCAGGCAAACAAAGAAGGCCATCCCGTCCTTTTTGATCCGGTCGGAGTAAGCGCATCTCAATTCCGGATCAAGTCTTGCGAGAGGATTCTATCTGCACTCCGGGTTACGGTCATTAGAGGAAATCAGGCTGAAATCGGAACCCTCGCAGGAAGGGAGGGCCGATTGGCCGGAATTGATTCGGTTGCAGGGCCGGGGAATCTGCATCAAGCCGCAGAACATTTATCCGAAAAGACAGGAGCTGTTGTGGCCGCCAGCGGCCCTCAGGATCTCATCGTCTCTTCCGGGAAGAAAGTGATTGTGGAGAATGGGCATCCGATGATGAGTCAGGTCACGGGCATGGGTTGCATGCTCACCGCAGTCATCGGAGCCTTCACGGCCGTGGAGAGCGATCCCATGGCTGCTGCGGTGAGTGCGGTGGCCTTCTTTGGTCTGGCCGGAGAACAGGCCGCTCTCAAGGCAAATGGACCGGGGACATTTAAGCCCGCATTTCTCGACGCCCTCTTCTCAATAACACCCGATCAGATGCGCAAAGGAATTAAAATAAAGGCTTAAATGATGGGTTCGTCACCCAATGACAAACAAGTATTATCCTCCCCCTTGAGAGACTGTGTCGTAATGTCATTCTGAGGCGATAGCCGAAGAATCTCTATGATCGATTCAGTTGAAATCATTAGATTCTTCACTTCGTTCAGAATGACAAACATCCCAATTCCCACATTGCGACACAATCTCTGATGGGGGAGGAATGAGGTGGGGGTGGGCATGCCGCATTCCCCCTCACCCCCGCCCTCTCCCGCCTGGGGAGAGGGGGAGAAAGAGGAGGAAAGATATGGAAACGCGGAAGATTGCAAGGGCAGTGATCCTCGTTGCCATAGGGGTTGCCATCTCGCCTTTCACCAGCATTCCGATTGGCATTGCCAAGATAAATCCAGCCCAGCATTTTATCAATGTCCTGGCTGCCATCCTCCTCGGCCCGTGGTGGGCGACCGGCATCGCCCTCATCATTGGTATTCTTCGCAATGCCCTGGGCGCAGGCACGCTGCTTGCCTTTCCCGGCGGGATGATCGGCGCCTTCCTCGCAGGCATCGCCTATCGTTATAGCCATAATATCTATATCGGAGCCCTGGGAGAAATCGTGGGAACGGGACTTCTCGGGGCCGTCGTCAGCGTATTGATCGTTGCTCCTGTTCTGATGGGAAAGACCATGGCCCTTGGAGGTCTGATCATCGCCTTTTCCGGAAGCACGATCACGGGGGCGATTATCGGCATCTTTGGTCTGAAGCTTCTCGAACGGGCCGGTCTCGTCAGATTAAAACCGGACAGAGGTTGATGATCGGATGATCCTCCGCTTTGAAGGAGTCTCCTACTCTTACTTTGGTGCAGATACCCCGGCTCTCGATGGTGTTGACCTGAATGTCCATCCGGGAGAGAGCGTCCTTGTTGCAGGTACAAGCGGAAGCGGTAAGTCAACCTTTTGCCGCGCCTGTATCGGACTGGTTCCCCATTTTCATCAAGGGAGGTTGACCGGAAAGGTTCTGGTGGATGGACTCGACACCCGCCAGCATCCTGTCTGCGAGCTGTTTCGCCATGCAGGACTGGTCTTTCAAAATCCCGATGCTCAGCTCTTCAATCAGACCGTAGAGTCGGAGCTGGTCTATGGTCTGGAGAGCCTGGGAATGGGGCCATCTGAAATCGAAAAAAGATTAGCCTGGGCGAGCAAACTGGCAGGACTCGATTCCCTGATGGACCGGCCTCCCCATACCCTCTCCGGAGGCGAAAAACAGAGGGTCGCGCTGGGAGCGATCCTCACCCTTCGCCCCCGACTCCTTCTTCTTGATGAACCCTTCACGCACCTTGATCCTGAAGGAACAGAGTCGCTCCGGAGAATTCTCAGGACGATGAAGTCAGAGGGGATCACCCTCATCATTGTTGAGCACAGGCTACATGAGATCATCCAGGATGTGGATCGCATCATCGTTCTCCATCAGGGAAAGATCGTCAAAGAGGGTTCTCCCCATCAAGCGCTCGCCGGAGAGATTTCAGCCTATGGCCTCAACCTTCCGCCTCTGCTGCGACTCTTCCGGGCCTTCGGGTTGAATAAAACGGTCTTCAATGTGGAGGAAGCGATCGAGGAGCTCAAAACTCAGGATCTCCTGGAACCCTTTTCTGTTCTTCTCTCGGAGCAGATGACAAATCCCTCCAATGGCTTTACAGCGACTTCTGATCCAATTGTTGAGGCAGAGGATATCTGGTTCAACTATGAGGGTCGCTCTGTGCTTTGCGGAGTTCATCTTAAACTTCGGAAAGGGGAGTGCGTTGCCCTTCTGGGCCGAAACGGAGCTGGAAAGACAACCCTGATCAAACACCTGAATGGTTTGCTTAAACCTCACCAGGGTTTTTTAAAGATCCTCGGGCGCGATACGCGGAGAACACCCGTCTCAGAGCTCTCCCGTTATGTTGGTTTCGTGTGGCAGAATCCCAATGATCAACTTTTTAGACCGACCGTGCGGGAGGAGGTTTTAACAGGCCCCAAAACCTTCCGCTCCTATGATCCGGTCTGGTGTGATGAGCTCTTTACCCGTTTCGGCCTCCGGCCTCTCCTTGACCGTTCCCCTTTTTCTCTGAGCGAGGGACAGAAGAAGCGGGTCTCTTTCGCCGCCGCATTAGCTGTCAAACCAGATCTGTTCGTTCTTGATGAACCGACTGCCGGACAGGACGAATTCTTCCGCCATGAGTTAACTGGTTTTATCACCCGGCTCCGGGAGGAAGGACGAACCATTCTGCTTGTAACTCATGACCTCGAATTTGCTGCCGAGCATGCGAACCGCTGGTTGGTTCTCTCAGAAGGTCAGGTGATTGCCGATGGCCCGGCAGATGAGGTGATGGCCGATTCAGTGGTCATGGCACAAGCCGGGCTCCATCCTACCCAGCGTTTCCAACTAACCCAGGCCATAAGACAACTTAGAAAGGGTAAAGCTTAGCGTCGCCATAAAACACCAAAACAGGAGGAATAATTTTGAAACGATCGATCTTTGATCCCCGTTCCAAACTCATTATGGCATTCGCTGCCACCGTGTTATTGATGATCTTCAATGACTGGGATTTCCTGACCGCCTCTCTGGGAATACTGGTGATCCTTCTCCTTTTTCTTTATCTCGGTCGTCCCTGGCTCAATTTCTTAAAAAGCCTGGGCTTTGCCGTCCTCACCTTCTTCATCATCGCCTGGCTGGCTTTTGATCTGCACACCGGCATCGTATCCGGTCTCCGGTTGCTCAACATTGGAACAGTCTTCTTCCTCTTCTTCCAGACCACCCCACCCGACATGCTGTCTAATGGACTGCTCAAGATGGGGCTTCCCTACCCCTTCACTTTCGTGCTCAGCGCATCCATGCAATTCATCCCTGTCCTCGCTCATCGTGCCAGAAACATCCGCGATGCACAGCGTGCCCGGGGAATCCCCATTGAAGGCGGCCTGGGGATACTTCTCCATCTGCCCGCACTCGTAGGCCCCCTGTTGATTCAGGCATTCAAATTTGCGGATGAACTCGCAGAAGCGATGGAGGCCCGTGGTTTCGGAATATCCGGCCGCAGTTTCCACTACGAGCCACGTTTCAGATGGGTTGACTGGGGAGCGGTTGCAATAAGCCTCACTGCCCTCACCATTGCTCTCTCAATTCAATTTCTGTAGATCACCTCAAAAAGCGCGGGGGATATAACCGCAAATCTTTCTCTTTTACCTCTCTCTTTTGCCTTGACACATCTCGTCTTCCACACTATACTTTCATCCGTCTCAAAGCCTCGCCATCGTTCAACCCGACAAACGTTATCCATAGGAGAACTTTTATGCCAAGACGTGACGACATCAAAAAAGTGATGATCATCGGTTCGGGTCCTATCATCATAGGCCAGGCTTGTGAATTTGACTATTCCGGCACTCAGGCCTGCAAAGCCCTTCGCGAGATGGGATATGAGATCGTACTGGTCAATTCAAATCCGGCGACAATCATGACCGATCCCGGAATGGCGGATGTGACCTATATCGAACCGCTCAATCTCCAGAGGATGAAGGAAATCATTGAAAAGGAAAGACCCGACGCCTTGCTGCCTAACCTTGGAGGGCAGACAGGGCTCAATCTCTCATCAGAATTGGCGCGTGCGGGCATTCTGGATCAATACGGAGTAAAGATCATAGGGGTCGATATCGATGCCATTGAACGAGGCGAGGACCGGTTGGCCTTCAAGGAAACAATGAAACGGCTCGGCATCGAAATGCCAAGAAGCCAAATTACGTTTAGCGTGGAAGAGGCGGAAACGATCGCCGCTGAACTCGGTTATCCGGTCGTCATTCGCCCGGCCTACACGATGGGAGGAACAGGAGGTGGATTGGTTTATAATGTAGAGGAATTGCGCACAGTGGCCAGCCGGGGGATATCCGCAAGTCTGGTCGGTCAGATCCTCGTGGAAGAGTCCGTCCTCGGATGGGAGGAATTGGAGCTGGAGGTGGTTCGCGATTCCAAGAATCAGATGATCACAGTCTGTTTTATTGAGAATGTGGATGCTATGGGCGTCCATACCGGGGACTCCTACTGTACTGCTCCCATGCTGACCATCTCTCCCGACCTACAGAAGCGACTCCAGAAGCACTCCTATGATATTGTCGAAGCCATTCAGGTCATCGGTGGCACCAACATTCAGTTTGCTCACAATCCAGAGACCGGGCAGGTGGTGGTGATCGAGATCAATCCCCGGACCTCACGATCCTCTGCTCTTGCCTCCAAGGCGACCGGTTTCCCCATCGCCCTTATTTCATCAAAGCTGGCTGCCGGCATGACACTCGATGAGATCCCTTACTGGAGGGAGGGAACGCTGGAGAAGTATACCCCATCGGGAGAATATGTGGTCGCCAAGTTTTCTCGATGGGCCTTTGAAAAGTTTAAGAATGCACAGGACAGACTCGGAACACAGATGCGCGCCGTGGGCGAGGTCATGAGCATCGGCAAAACCTACAAAGAGGCCTTCCAGAAATCGATTCGATCCCTTGAGAACGGACGTTACGGGCTTGGTTTTGCAAGGGATTTTCACAAGAGGCCCCTGGGTGAGCTCATGGACCTTCTGAGTGAGCCATCGAGTGAACGGCAATTTATTATGTATGAGGCCCTCCGAAAAGGGGCAAGCGTGGAAGACCTCTATAAAAAAACTTTTCTCAAGCCCTGGTTCATCGAGCAGATGAAAGAGCTTGTGGAATTGGAGGAGAAAATCCTTAAGGTTAAAGGCAAAACCCTGCCGGATGACTTATTGGCGATGGCTAAGAAAGACGGTTTTTCTGACCGCTACCTTTCCCAACTCCTCGGCGCCTCTGAGAAAGAAATCAGAGAAAGGCGTGTCTCCCTGGGAGTGGTTGAAGGCTGGGAACCTGTTCCGGTAAGCGGCGTTAAGAATGCCGCTTACTATTTCTCCACCTACAATGCGCCGGATCAGGTGAAGGTCAGTGGAAGACCCAAGATTATGGTCCTGGGAGGAGGTCCAAACCGTATTGGGCAGGGAATCGAATTCGATTACTGCTGTGTTCATGCCGCCTTTGCTCTGCGCGACGAGGGGTATGAAACCATCATGGTGAACTGCAATCCCGAGACGGTTTCAACCGATTATGACACTTCGGACAAACTCTATTTCGAGCCTCTTACCGTTGAGGATGTTTTAAGCATCTATGAGAAAGAAAAACCTCTGGGGGTCATTGCTCAATTCGGGGGGCAGACTCCGCTCAATATTGCAAATGAACTGGCTGAGGCCGGTGTCAAGATTATCGGGACATCTCCCGAGACGATAGATCTGGCAGAGGATCGGGACCGCTTCCGCCAGATGATGGAAACATTGAGGATCCCGATGCCTGAATCCGGCATGGCCAGCAACCTGGAGGAAGCCCTTCGTGTGGCTGAGAGAATCGGTTATCCCCTGATGGTCAGACCCTCCTATGTCCTGGGCGGACGCGGCATGGAAGTGGTCCACGATGAGGAAATGCTCAAGCAATATGTGGCTGCTGCCGTGGGTGTGGCGCCGGAGCGGCCCATCCTGATTGACAAATTTTTAGAAAACGCCATTGAGACCGAGGCAGATGCCATCTCGGATGGGAGCGATGCCTTTGTGCCGGCAGTGATGGAACATATTGAACTGGCCGGCATCCATTCCGGGGACTCTGCCTGTGTCATCCCGCCGATCAGCATCCCTCCTAAGCATCTCGATACTATCTATGAATATACGAAAAAGATCGCCATCGAGCTTAAGGTGGTCGGTTTGATGAATATTCAGTATGCCATTGCCAAAGACCGGGTTTATGTATTGGAAGCGAATCCCCGTGCCTCCCGTACCGTGCCTTTGGTCTCAAAGGTCTGTAACATTCCCATGGCACGCCTGGCGACTCAGGTGATGCTCGGTAAAAAGTTGAGCTCCCTTAATCTCAGGCCAAAATCCTTCAGGCACTACGGCGTCAAAGAGGCAGTCTTTCCTTTCAATATGTTCCCTGAAGTGGATCCTCTCCTGGGGCCTGAGATGCGTTCGACCGGAGAGGTATTGGGGATGGCAGACTCATTTGGTCTTGCTTTTTATAAGGCCGAGGAGGCGGCCCAGCAGTTACTTCCTTCCGAAGGAACGGTTTTAATTACGGTTTCGCAAAAGGAGAGGCCGGCAGTCATCGAAGTCGCCAAGGAATTTGCCGGACTGGGTTTTAAAATACGGGCGACCAACGGCACCCATAGGTTTCTCTCGGAACACGGCATCGAGTCCGAACCCATTCTCAAGATGCACGAGGGGCGTCCCAATATTGTTGACGGGATTAAAAACAAAGAGATTCACCTCGTCATCAATACGCCCAGCGGTAAGCTCAGCAAGGAGGATGACTCCTATATCCGCAAGGCAGCCATAAAATATAATATCCCTTACATCACCACGTTAGCCGCAGCCATTGCGGCCGCCAAAGGGATTGCCGCCTGCCGTAAGGGAAAGGGCAGCGTCCGCTCCCTCCAAAGCTACCATTCGGATATTCATTAGGATGAGAGCGAGCTGGCGGAGTGATGAGATGAAGCCTCTCATTGTTGGGCAAGAAGGGAAAAGACCCCAGATTTTTATTAATCTCCCCGGCGACTTCACCTACCTATACGTAACAAAATTGATTGACCGATAGAACGGCTAAAGGTCATGATCAACTCACTTTCTCTGAGAAGAGAAAAGGAGGAGATA
>Ga0154725_1103_pt1 | contig 31558 bp, 34 predicted proteins | sample Rifle2008BG16ft_FD_105733 | JGI IMG/M metagenome (GOLD analysis project Ga0154725, IMG submission 105733) | Deltaproteobacteria bacterium RBG_16_49_23 | reverse complement strand
GGCCATTGAGAACGCCAAATTATTTCAAGAGAACATTGAAAAGAGCCGGATGGAGGAGGAGTTGAAGATCGCTCACGATATTCAGCTCAGCATGTTGCCTGACAGGGCTCCTACGATCGAAGGGTTTTCGATTGCTGCCCGGTCCATTTCTGCCAGGGAAGTGGGCGGGGATTTCTATGATTTTATCGAAATTAAGGAGAATGGAACAAAGAGGCTTGGGATAGTCGTGGGGGATGTATCGGGCAAAGCAGTTTCAGGCGCCCTGGTGATGGCTGCCTCCCGGTCCATCTTCCGTGTTCTCACGGAGACCCATGAATCTGTTGAAGAGGTGATGAACCGGGGGAACCTGCGCCTCCATCAAGATGTCAAAAAAGGCATGTTTGTGGCGCTTCTCTATGCTGTCCTGGACCCAGAAGAGAAGACGTTGACCCTTTCCAATGCAGGACAGGTTCAACCTGTGCTCTTTTCTGCGGAGAAATCAAAGGCGGAATACATCGATACCGAGGGGGATCGATTTCCCCTTGGGATCGTTAAAAAATGTCATTATCAAGCCACACGCTTCGCTGTAAACAAGGGTGATATTCTTGTTTTTTACACCGACGGGATCGTGGAGGCCGTAAACGACAAGGGTGAATTATACGGATTCGAGCGCTTTTTAACCTCGATCGAGGAAGGCCGGGAGTTGGGCGCTGATGATTTGCTGGAAAAGTTAATTAAAGATGTCATGCAATATGTAGGCAAAGTGGAACAGCACGATGATTTAACCGCTGTCGTGGTCAAGGTGATTTGACCTGGAGCAATATTCTTAGCTTGAAAAGCATGGGCAACTTATTATTTATAGTGAACGACTTAAAAAAGTTGTCACCCTGAGCACTCGCGAAGGGTCTCGCAGCCTTGAGATTCTTCGCTTCGCTCAGAATGACAGCTATAAGAATGTCACATTACTTAAGTCGTTCACTATAACAGAGGCCATTTATTCGGGGCCTCAAATCATCCATCGGTTTTATATAGCATTTTAAGCAACTTCACAGGAGTTGCCAAAGCATTGTCACTATTGAAATGGGATCACAGTTAAATGGCCTTTAACCCCTTTTCCTACCTCAAGGATTTTTTGTTGGCCCTTTTTTCTTCCCTTCTCCTTATTCTGTCATTTCCAAAATTTGATCTCGGCTTTCTTGCCTGGATAGGTTTTTTGCCTCTTCTGATCTCCATTTATGGAAAAAGGCTATCATATGCGTTCCTCTTATCCCTTGCCAGCGGAAGCCTGTTTTTTCTCGGGATCTTTTATTGGATCCTTGTCGTTCCAAATTACACGGCCCTCCACCATGCTTTGTTGGCTATATACCTTGGCTCATATTTTGGGCTTTTTGGGTTAACATTTACCTTTCTATCAAATCGTTTGAGCGTAATCCCTACCCTTTTTGCAGCGCCATTCATATGGGTCTCGCTTGAATACATACGAGGGAATCTGTCATTCCTCTCATTGCCATGGGCATTTCTTGGTCATTCCCAATACCAGTACCCCGTCCTCATCCAGATTGCTTCGCTTACGGGGACATACAGCATTAGCTTTCTGATCATGATGGTCAATGCAGCCCTTGCTTCTCTATTGTTGGGGGTGAAGTCGCCTCGATCCTCCCAACCTATTGATAACCTTCTCTCACCCCCCCCTAGAAAAGGAGGGTTGGGAGGGGCTAAGAAGATATTCGTGGCCACAACAACCTCCTTAGTAATTCTTACCTTTATTTACGGATGGTTTATTCTTGCACAACCCATCACTGGAAATCGACTCAAGATCTCTTTGGTCCAGGGAAATATCGAGCAGCGAAAGAAATGGGATCCAAGCTATGCACAGGAAATTATCCGGATTTACAAGGAGTTGTCCCAGGAAGCCTCGAAAGACCGACCAGCTCTAATCATCTGGCCTGAAACAGCAACCCCAAGTTCAATTATACGAGATCCGGAAATTCATACCGAAATTAAGAAAATTGCAAGAGATGCATTCAGCTACCTCCTGTTGGGAAGCGCCCAACATCAGAAGTTCAAAGAGAAAGGAGCCAAGCGGCCGGATTATTTTAACTCTGCTTTTCTCATCCATCCCGAGTTTAGATTTCTGAGGAATCAGCGATACGATAAGATTCGCCTTTTCCCGTTTGGCGAGTATCTGCCTTATAAAGAAATAATTCCTTGGACCCTTATCAATGTCCGCGAATCCGGGGACTACGTACCCGGAAGGAAATTCGCTATCTTTGAACATCCTGAATCCCGTTTTGCTGCGACCATCTGTTGGGAGAACATTTTTCCTGATCTTGTTCGCCAATTTGTTAAACATGGCGCCCAATTTGTAGTCAATATGACGAATGAAGCTCATTTTGGACAGACCGCAGCTCCTTATCAGCTTGCTGCAATCAGTGTTTTCCGTGCAGTGGAAAATAGAATTTTTATCATTCGATGTGCCAATACCGGAATTTCATGTATTATCGACCCTAACGGCAGGATTGTTGACCGGGTAAAAAATGATAAGGGTCAGGATATTTTCGTCCGGGGTGTGTTAAGTGGATGGGTCATCCCTCTTGAGTCCAGAACAATTTATACCCGATATGGAGATTGGTTGGCCTGGATAGCCATGGTAGGGGCAGTGGCATTTTTAATCGTTGCGGCGATGAAAGGGAGAGAAAGATAGCTTTACCGACTGGGGTAAAACACATACCTATGAATTATGCCGCTTTTTTATATTCGACAAAACCCATAACCAGCCCATCACCGGCTGCCTTGGTTAAGATTTTTTCGACTCTTCTAAGAATTTTGATCTCTACAAAAGCTTCGCCGCACTAATCACAGACTAAAGCAGGCGTGTTTCTTACCACGATGATTTTCTCTCCATCGAATTCATACGGAAATCTTTCTCAGACATAGGCCAATCTACCTCTGGGCTGAGGTATATCCCTACCCGGGTTTTGAACTGTTTCTTCTTTATCGCCCATCCCAGTTCAGGTGCGGCCCATCCAAAGTGAGAACTATATGGTTAAGCACGTCACGCCCGAGAATGCCAAATTTTTCATCCATTAACAGAAACCGCCCCTTGAATACTTTTTGAAGGAAGATTAGATCAAGCCTCACAGCATTCAAGTTGCTTGTCCTTCCATCAAAGCTTTTGAGTTCATACGTATCATCAAGGTCAATTTCAAGACCAAAAAGATCAAACGAAGACTTTGGAATCAAAGTAACATCGGCGCCGGAGTCAATCAACATTAGGACATCCGTGACCGTAAGGCTGCTTCCAGGATGGCGAAGCGAGACTCTGGCAACTGGTGCAGGCGGCGACAAGGAATCATCGTAAGCCGGCATTTTTATGTTCCTCAATCACCTCTTTGACGAAGTCAGCAGCTTGTTCGGGGTGAACAAGACGGGGACTTCTGGCATAATATGCTGGCTGCACATCGACTCCTGGGATAACCACATAAACTCTTGTTTTTTCAGGAAGTTGAACATGTTCAGGAAGTTTGATGATGCCATTTTCAACGGTAGCCTCAAACGTTGTAACCTTCATAATCCTCCCTCCAATTTCAGCCCAAATCGATGATGCTGGCTTATCTTATAACGCAAGGATTCGAATATTAGTTTTCAATGGCCTTTACAATTTCTTATAGCAGGAAACGGAATGGCCGTCAACTGCTTTTGAAAAATAGTGTCAGGTTTTTTTAAGTTTTGACTCCATATATGAAATTTCGATTTGCCACCGGTAACCCAGAATGTTAGACACTAGAAAAAATTGACATTTTAGTTAAATGTCAATATGATATGTTTTAAGTATTGCCCAAGTAGCGCTATAATACAGCATCAACTGCTGGAGAAGTTGATTAAAGATGTTATGCAATATGTAGGCAAGGTGGAACAGCACGATGATTTGACGGCTGTCGTGGTCAGGGTAGACAAATGACCGTCCCTAAGTTTCCATGAGCGTATTTCATATATAAACTCCTTTGACATTTGCTTTAATTTTCAGTATGGTTAAATAAGGAGGCAAAAGAAATTATGGAAAAGGGTATTTTACCCCGTTAGAAATAACGCCCCGCTGCTCTACAACGGGGTTACATTTCAGAATAATTTCGGCGGGGTTTAATGCCCCGCTGGAATTTCTAACGGGGTTTACTGAACGTAATTAAGCTAATTGAACTTAAGCTCCATGTACTAAAAGCAATCAGAAAATTGGGGTCAGACTTGTTTATTGCGATTCTCTTGTAATTTTGCACAAACCTTTTCAACGTTACTCCATGGGTTACCTTCTTTCAAATTCCGTATGAGGCGATCATTACTTTGATTTACACGTGAAAATGTGCTACACGTATATTGGATGGATGCGAATAGAAAAAGGGAGGTTCTTATGAAACAAAACATAACCCTTGCAATAGAAAAGGAGTTACTTAAAAGAGCCAAGCTCATAGCAACGAAAAAAGAAACTTCGGTGACGAAACTCTTGACTGAACAATTATCTAAAATCGTTTCGGAAGATGAAGAGTATGATCTAGCCAAAAAAAGGGCTTTGGCTATCCTGAGAAAAGGATTCCATCTCGGAGGCCGCATCATTGCCAAGAGGGAAGAACTCCATGAACGGAGATAAAATCTTTGTGGATACCAATGTCCTCGTCTATGCGCATGATGTTGATGCCAGCCAAAAGCATCAAATCGCCCAACGGCTACTATCTGATCTGTGGAATAAACGGGCCGGGGTCCTAAGCGTCCAGGTATTGCAGGAATTTTATGTTACCATTACCCGAAAATTAATACATCCCCTAACTGCCAGGGAAGCCCGAAATATCATTCGGAATTACCTGACCTGGCATATTGAAATTAATGATTCATTATCGGTCTTAAACGCATCGCGAATTGAGGAGAATTACAAACTATCATTTTGGGACGCCTTGATTGTAGCCGCTGCGTCAAGGGCCAAGGTTACGAAAGTACAAACGGAAGATCTCAAGTCGGGACAAGTCATTGAAGGGATATTGATTGAAAACCCCTTTTTGAAATCAACTTAGTTTTTAACGGGATCCCAAAAACCAAAAATTGGGGTCAGACTTGTTTATTGCGATTTTCTATTAATTTTGCATGGACATTTTCAACTTCACTGCCCAGTCTGTTCTCTTCTTCCAAATACCGTGTGATAACCGACGGATCTCTCCAAAGATATTCTGCCACCGCCTGTCCCTTATACCCATACTCCTTCGCCACCAGGCTTATCAGCCTTCTCCCACGCCCTGATTCCTCTCCCCTGCCTTTACTTCTTAATTGCTTTAAACTGACAGCGTACATTTCTTCCACAGCCTTCGCGATTTCAGGTAATGTATACAGATACCTTCTCTTCCCCGGAACAACCGACCTGCCCGTCCTCTTCTTTACTTCTTCCACAAATCTCTCATCGCCAACAATTCTCTGGTCTACTGTAGCGTAAACATCCTCTCGCCGAAGCATCCCCTTCTCTTCTATATATTCCCGGTACGCCCTCAGGGCTTTCCTCCGATGTTCTCCAAAAGTTTTCAATACGGGTTCGCAGTCCGCGATCCCTCTACCCCTTGTCTGCCCGATATAAGACCTATGGCTACTCCAAGGATATGCCGCCGGGCTCTTGGCTCTCCCAAGCCTGACCGGGTTCATATGAATGTATTTTACCAGCGAAAGCAAGTAGGAATCCCTCTCGCATAGCATCGCTTTGTATCGACCCTGAAAGAGATGCCCAACCGTTGCATATCTGCGGTTGAAATACATCGTGTAGCGTTGGTTAATCCCCTGAAGAATCTTTGAGAGGGGAACCTCCTTTGTTTCCATTAGAAGGTGAACATGATTTTCCATCAAGATATACGCATAGATTAGAAAGTCATATCTCAACTTGTAATCTTCAAGGATTTTCAGATATCGCTCATAGTCTTCTGTAGCATTGAAGATCTGCTGCCTCTGGTTGCCGCGAGTGATCACATGGTATAAGGCTCCCTCGAATTCGATTCTCGGTTTCCGTGCCATGCCCAAACCATAGCAAATAGACTTTCCCATGTCAATAAACAAGTCTGACCCCCACTTTCAAAATGGGTATAATCAATACCCTTAATATTTAACATGAAAAGTTAATAATGTGGGATATATTTTAGGAGATATGGCCTGAGAATCCCCAAAAAAACCCTTTGACATTTTCTTTGAATTTAAGTACATTGATGCAGTGAAGATACGACTGAAAGAGAACAAAGAGTGACATAGTTACAGATGATGACGCCGGATAACAAAATTGAGCTTCATATTCCGAGTGTGATGGGTTTTGAAAAGGTGGCGATGGAGTGCGCTGCATCGACAGCAAAAAAGATGGGCTTCACAGAGGATCGGGTTGAGGACCTGAAGACAGCCGTTGCTGAGGCCTGTCTCAATGCCATCGAACATGGCAATAAAATGGACACCAGCACCAAAGTGGGGATCACACTGACCATTGAGGAATCAAAACTTCAGGTGGTTGTGAAGGACGAGGGGAAGGGAATTAAAGAAATCCCTAACCCCAGCATTGAACATAAGATGGAGGGGAAGGAAAAACCCCGGGGATGGGGGATCTTTCTTATCAAAAACCTGGTCAATGAAGTCATTTTTGAACCGAGTCCGGAGGGCGGCAATCTTGTCAGGATGATTATTTATCTGGATAAATAGTAGTATGTCGTTCCTGTGGAAACAGGAATCCAGGGTTTTAAATTATTCCTGGATTCCCGCGTTCGCGCCTGCGCGCTGAAGCGCTACGGCGCGCAAGCACGGGAATGACAATGTGGGTTTATTTTAATAATAGGCTCATAATAATGAAGGCATTGTTTTATAAAATCTCCCCTGCCCCCTCTTTGCCAAAGAGGGGTAATCCCTCCCTTAGGTCTCCGACCCAGCCTCCGGCTCAGAAGAGCCTCCCTCCGGGGAATGAGCCCTTCCGGGGCGGAGCCTGGCTCGGAGAGAGTGGTCTCCGACCCGGAGGGAAAAGGGAGGTCAGGAGGGATTTTGCAAGATGATTTCAAACCGCTAAATTGATACGATGAACGAAAGATATCTATCTGTATGGTCAAAAAGGTTCTCCTAAAAGGATGTAGTGCTTATGAACAAGGACATAGAGATCTCCAATTCCAGTAAAAACGACGTTTCCTTGATCCACATCAAGGGGGATATCACCGCCATTACCGGAGAGGCGATTGAGAAGGCTTACCAAAAAGTGAGCGCAGACGAAGCAAAAAAAATATTGCTCTGTTTTAATGCAGAGAGCTACATTAATAGCGGAGGCATAGCCATTTTGATCGGAATCGCCGCTGAAAGCAAGGAGAAGGGTCAGACGATTCGGATCACCGGCCTATCGGGCCATTTTCAAAAGATTTTTCATATGGTGGGGTTGACGAAATACACCGAAATCTTTCCAACCGAGGAGTCAGCCCTCGAAGGTTTTTAATTGAAAGAACGGTTTCCTGGGAATTCAGATCCCTTCTCAGCCCTATAGATCATAAGGGGTGGAAACAGTAAGAAATGGAAGATCAAGAGGCCAAACAGTTCGAGCTGGAGCTTGAGAGGCGGATCTATTATCTCAAGACCCTCTATGATTTGAGTCTGGAGATAGGATATCAAAGAGAAACCAATGAGATTATAAAAAATCTGTTGTTGATGATGATCGGGACCTTCGGCGCCTCCCGGGGGTTTATTCTCCTCTTCGATAAAACCCGGAGGAAGATCGATGCACTGACCCAGCGGGGATTGACCCCGGATTCTATCAATCTATTAGTCCAAAGGGTCGAGTCAGAGGATCCTGAAAATTTCGATAAAATAACCGGCATTCACCTCTTCAATGAAAAAGGCGACCTTCAGGGGGAGGGCGAAAAAAATGGACTTCACTTCCTCTCTTCATGCAACCTGCGGATCTGGATCCCCTTAAATATCGATTCAACCATGAATGGTGGCATCGGGTTGGGTGAGAAACTCTCCGGGGATCCCTATACGTCAGATGACCGGGAATTATTGAGCACCATGGCCCGTCAAGGAGCTGTGGCCATTGAGAATGCCAGGCTTCAGCAGGCCCGGATCGATGCGCTCGAACAATCAAAGAAGGATCTTGAGAGATTAAACAAAGCCAAAAGCAGGGCCCTTGACCACCTCTCTCATGAGCTCAGAACGCCCATTTCCGTGATCCAGGGCAATATCCGGATTTTAAAACGGAAGACTCAAAACCAGACTCCACCTATTATGAGAAAGGAGTTTTTTGAATCCCTTGAGAAGAATCTCGGCCGCCTCTCTGAGATTCAGCAGGAGACCGATCAGATCATCCGCACTTACCAGGAATGGGAGAAGGAACAAACGATTGAGGGAGTGAATCACACCCAAAACGGACAGACCAGAGCCCTCTCTCTCACCCCCTTTGTCGAACAGGTCCTGGATGATGTGAAAAGGCGGGCCAGTCACCGGAATATCGAATTCCACATAGATGGAGGACAGGGGATCATCCTAAATGTGATTCCAAAGATTCTCGAAGAATCTCTCGTAGGGCTTTTAAAAAATGCCATTGAGAATACCCCGGATGAGGGATTGGTACGGATCCTGCTGGAGCAGAAGGCCCAATGGGTCCAGCTCAAGGTGATGGATTTTGGAATCGGAATAACCAAAGAGAACCAGAGTCACCTCCTCGATGGACTTTTTCATACGCTTGAGACCGACCTCTACACCTCTAAAAAACCCTATGACTTTGGCGCAGGGGGCAAGGGACTCGATCTGCTGCGCATTAAAACCTATGGCCGACGGTTTGGTTTTGATATTGCCGTTGCAAGCCGGCGATGCATCTATATTCCAACGGACAGGGACCTTTGCCCGGGAAGGATTTCCGCATGCCCGCATTGCCAGACAGAGGACTGTTATAAATCTGGGGGAAGTACTTTCTGTTTAACGTTTCAGGCAGTAAAAGGAACATTTTGATTGATTTTTTATGAGATCATCAAAATAAAGTCTAATATATAAATTTAGCGGTTTGAAATAAATCTTTTAAAATCCCTCCCCTGCCTTCGCCGAAGCGGCTTCGCGCAGGCAGGCCACCTCCCTTTACCAAAGGGAGGTAAAATATTTCCCCCTTTTGCCCTCCGGGTCAGAGACCGCTCTGGGTCGGAGACCAAAGGGGGATGAAGGGGGATTAGATAACCTTGAGGTGTTTAAAAATGAATGTGAAAGAAAGCCTGTTCGATCTTTTCATCCATGATCTCAGAAGCCCTCTCTCCATTGCCGCCGCCGGCGTGAAAAATCTCCTTGAGAAATCGGAAAGGGATGGTCCCCTCACGGCACAACAGAAGCGCACATTGGAGCGGACGCTGAGGAACATCCGTAAATCGCAGACCCTGGTTCAAGAGATGGTCGAGCTCCTGCTCTCAGAAGAAAAGCTGTTCAAAAAGGAGCCTTTTGCATTGGAAAAGATTCTAAAAGACTCTCTCCTGGAGGCCATGGAGATAACGCTTCCGGATGAAGCAGAGAAGTTTTTGTATATTCAGACAGAGGAAGAATTTCAGCGCATGCTGGAAACCCACGGGATCATTCTGGAGTTAACCGGAAGGTATTGCACATCCCCTTTCTGTCACGATCCCAACAAGGTTCAGCAGATCCTCCGAAACCTGATCAGCAATGCCTTAAAATACAGGCGAAGCCGCATGAATGTAACGATCTGTGGAGAGGATGATCTCTTCATTTCGGTGGAGGATGATGGGCCAGGGATTCCTCTGGGAAAAGAGGAGGCTATCTTCGAGCGTTTCTTCCCGTTGAATGAAAAAAAGCGCACCGAGTTGCCCGGGTTGGGGCTTGGATTGATTGGTGTCAAAGCCTTGATTGATGCCATGGGCGGGGAGATCAGATTCGTAAGCCTTAAAGATGCAGGAACCTGTTTCACCATCCGGATTCCCACCTTTCCGCCGATGAGTGAGGATGGAAAGGTGAAAAAGTCGATCCTTGACGGAAAACGGATTTTAGCCGTAGATGATGAACCGGACGTTTTGGCGGTGCTGGAGGAGGAAATTTTAGGGTCCTGCACGGAGTGTAAAATTGACAAAACCACTACCTACATGGAAGCAGAAAAACTTTTAAAATCAATAGATTATGATATCGTCATCCTCGATATCATGGGGATCAAAGGCTTCGATCTTTTAGAGCTGGCAGTGAGCCGGAACTTCCGTGTAGCCATGCTAACTTCCCATGCCCTGTCCTCCGAGGCGCTGAAACGGTCCTTTCAATTGAAGGCCCGTGCTTATCTCCCAAAAGAAAAACTGGGTGAAATCGTTCCCTTCCTCGAAGATGTATTGAGGCATGAATACCTTCCCGGATGGAATCGTCTTTATGAAAAATTAAAGGAATATTTCAACCGGAAATTTGGGGCCGACTGGGAGAAGAAGACCGGGTTGGATTGGCACGAGTGGACCAAAAGCCAGTAAACCCCGTTAGAAAGTAACCCCTCCACACCTCCCCTTAACATAAGGGGAGGTAACCCACTCAAGACCCGGATGAACCGAATTTTTTTGGGCCTTGACAACTAAACAAATGTATAGTATTATAAAAACCAGTTCCGAGTGGTGAGTTCGCCTGCCCGTCCGGTAGGCAGGGAGTTCGGAGACGGTAAACATTATGAAGAAGGCAGTAAAAACTAACACCGACACGAAGGATAAAGGATGAAATTTTCCCCCACCCCCATCCTGCCCCTCCCCCTGAGAGGCTGTGTCGCAATGTCATTCTGAGGCGATAGCCGAAGAATCTCTATGATCGATTCAGTTGAAATCATTAGATTCTTCACTTCGTTCAGAATGACAAACATCCCAATTTCCACATTGCGACACAGTCTCTGAAGGGGAGGGAAATCACTACCTTCCTCCCCCTTCAAGGGGGAGGCCAGGAGGGGGATGGGATCTGTCGGAGAAGCATTGATTGCTTAATATGTTTTCTCAATCATGGACTGATTAGTAATAGGGGTGCCTTATGGAGTTGACAGCTCGGCAGAGAGAGATCTTCGACTTCATCCAGGCGTTTATCAAAGAGAGGGGATATCCCCCTTCGGTGAGGGAGGTCGGCGAGCATTTTCATATCTACCCCCGGGCCGTCTTCGACCATCTCAAAGCTCTGGAGAGAAAGGGGTATTTGAAGCGGCGAAGCTCAATGTCCAGAGGTCTTGAGATACTTGTCTTTGAGGAAGATAGGCTCCGAAAGGAGAGCAGGCCGTTGATCCGGGACATTCCCGTTTTAGGCAGGGTTGCGGCAGGGAAACCCACACTGGCCGTGGAGCATGTGGAGGAGACCCTCCCGCTTCCGGCAGAATGGGTGAAGGGGAAGGAGGTTTTCCTTCTTAAGGTGAAGGGTGACAGCATGTCCCCCTATATCCTTCCGGGCGATTATGTGATTGTTCTGTCCCAGCCTTCGGCTGAAAATGGGGATGTGGTGGTGACCCTGATGGGTGAGGAGGCGACGGTGAAGCGATTTTTCAAAAAGAGGGGAAAGATCGAATTGAAGCCGGACAACGAGCGTTGGGAGACGATCCGGATTGAAGAGGGGGCAGGAGAGATTCAAATCATCGGAAAGGTGATCGGGGTGTTCAGGAAAGTTTGATTAAAATGCGGAGTGCGGAATGCGGAATGCGGATTTTCCCTCTCCCTTCCGGGGAGAGGGTTTGGGTGAGGGGAGAGGGAGTCCACTTGAAGAAATTCTGCTTCAATTGACTCTGGACGGTGTTCCTGCTTCTCCGAAGAAGGTTCTTTTCCGGGGGGAGAGGGCGGGTGAGATTTCATCCTATGTGGCGGGGTGGATGGCAGGGCAGGGGATGGACGTCATCGTTGTGGATGGGGCCAATCGTTTCGATCCCTACATGGTTTCATCTTATGCAAGAAGGGTGTTGATTTCTCCGGAAGAGATTCTTAAAAGGATTCGGATAGCAAGGGCCTTTACCTGCTACCAGATGGCAACCCTGATGGGGGAAAGGTTGTCTGAGTTGATCGAGCAAGAAGGGACTGGATTACCGGATTTATTTCCCTCCCCCTTTGGACGCCTGCCTGCGCGAAGCCCCGCCTCCAGAAGCCTTGCGGAGGGCAGGCGCTTCGGCGAAGGCAGGGGGAAGGGTGAGCCTGCCTGCCGAAGCCTCGGCGCAGGCAGGGGTGGGGGGGTGGAAAAGCCACGGGTGATCCTGATTGGCCCCGTCACGACGTTTCTGGATGAAGATGTGCCGGAGAGGGAAGTCCGGCCTCTCTTTGAGAGAGCCCTGAGTAAGGTAGAGGAAATGGCTGCAGAGGGTGTGCCTTTCTTTCTTTTTCAGTCTTCTGTTCCTTCTGACTCCCGGAGAGCCTATCTGACGAAGAGGCTCTCCCAATTTTCGGATCTGGTCTGGAGGATAGAGTTGGGGGATCAGGAACCGAAGATCATATTGGAAAAAGGGATCAGGATTAACAACATCATTGAAAATTCTAAATTGCAAAATGAAAAATGAAAATTTAGAAGAAAAGATTTCATTTTCCTGTCGATAGACAGAAATATTTTGTAATTTGCAATTTTGTAACACTTTAGCGCTTTGAAAAAACTTCATAAAATCCCTCCCCTGCCTTCGCCGAAGCGGCTTCGCGCAGGCAGGCCGCCTCCCTTTGCCCTCCGGGTCGGAGACCACTCCCTCCGGGGCAGAAGCCCCTCTGGGGCGGAGCCTGGGTCGGAGACCAAAGGGAGGTGTAATTATCCCCCTTTGAAAAAGGGGGACTGAGGGGAGTTTTCATGGTTCGAGGGTGACGCTCCGTCATGAAGGATTCTTCAGGATTCAACATGACGCTATGCGCCATGCGCTATGCCTGTCCGCCGAACCTGCCTTCGCCGAAACGCTTCGTGCAGGCAGGCAAGTTCTATGGCAGGCGGGCGATTTGCGGGGTTTATGATGGGACGGACCGTTCTTCCTTTCAGTCAGGTTTTGGAACAGGAAGTCCAGGAGTGGAGGAAGTTTCGAAGAGGGCTGAGAAAAGAGGATCAGCAATCCCTCGATCGGCTCTTCGAAAAGGCGAGGCTTCATGTGCAGGCCGGGGCCTACGCCTCGAGGCCCTGGCCTTTTGAGACGATCCTGATCTCCATGCTCATCGAACATGAAAAGGCCCTGGTGGAATTGAGAGGGAAATTGAGGTCGATGGAAGAAAAGGAGCAAAAGGAGTAATATCCATGACCCCCCAGTTATTTTCTCTGGTTCTTCCGGCTCTTGTGTGGGTGTTTCTCCCCTCTTAGGTGTAACCCCCCTCTATTCCCCCCTTAAATTAAGGGGGGAATAGAGGGGGGGTTAAGGGAGTTATGAAATTCCTACGGAATGATCCGACATTAAAGCAACGGCGACAACAGTTGAGACGCAATCAGACTGAGGCGGAGAAGATCCTCTGGGCACACCTGCGAAACAGGCAGTTCTATGGGATGAAATTTTTTCGCCAGTACAGCATCGGGCCTTATATTTTAGACTTCTACTGTCCGACCATGAAACTCGCAGTAGAATTGGACGGTGGGCAGCACAACCAGTGCGAGAGCAAGGAGTATGATGCAGCTCGTTCAGAATATCTGAAAGCGCAGGGAATTGACGTAACGCGGTTTTGGAACCATGAGGTATTGCTTGATATACAAAGCATCTTGGCTGAACTGACGCTGAAAGTAACCCCTCCTAACCTCCCCTTTAGCAAAGGGGAGGGGTAAAGACAGGACCCACGGAAATGTCGGAAGGACTTTTCCCCTTTTTTCTGATCTCCGAACTCCCCGCCTGCCAGAGTACCTGTACGGCGGACAGGCGAACTCATTACTCCGAACCAATTAGCAGTTGGGTGAACCTATGGAATTCCGGGGATGGCTTTTCGATCTTTATCCTCTTGATTCTTCGATGATCCTCTGGCTCAAGGATGAGGAGGGGAGGCTTCACCGATTCGAGGACCCTTTCCGGCCTCGATTCTATGGACAGGGAAAGAAGAATGATCTCCTCGCCTTGTATCAGTCCCTCCAGAAAAATCAACGGGCCATAGCGTACCAATGGACCGGAAAGAAGGAGTTCTGGAGCGGGGAGGAAGTCGAGGTGATGGAGATCGAAATGACCGATCCGGAACATTATGCTCAACTCCCGAGAATTCTTCCTTCATGGGAGGAAAGAATAACTTTCTACAACTGTGACATTCCTTTGCCCCAGGCCTATCTCTATGAAAAGGGACTTTTTCCCACAGGCCGATGCATGGTCGAAGCCGAAGGGGTTCGAATCTTTGAGATTCGTCCTGATCCAACCGAGTCTGTATGGATAGAAAGTAGAGACTTCGCTGATCTCCGGGTAATGGAGCTTCGCATCCTGAACCAGAACAGTTACGGGCAATCTCTCCTATTGGAATGCGAAGGGTATCGGATGGAAATGGAGGATGTGGATATTGGAGAGATCGGGAGGTTTGTCAAACGGTTCGATCCCGATGTGATTCTGAGTGATCACGGAGATGGTTCTCTTCTGCCTTTTCTCTTTTCAATGGAGAGAAAGCATAAGACTCCCATCGCATGGGACCGGGAACCCCATCCCATCCGGAGACAGATCGATTCCAGGGGCCATTCCTACTTCTCTTATGGCCGGACCTACTACCGGGCTCCTGCCCATCTCTTTTTCGGAAGATGGCATATTGATCGGCGGAACTCCTTCATCTATGGGGAGTCGGGGATGGAAGGAGTGATCGAGCTGGCGCGATTGGCCAAGATTCCGGTTCAGCGGATGGCGCGGACCTCACCCGGGACTGCCATCACTTCAATGCAGCTCGACCGGGCCTTTCAGGAGGACATTCTCATTCCCTGGAGAAAAGGGGAGCCGGAACAATTCAAGACTGCCTGGAATCTGCTCGTTGCGGACAAAGGGGGGCTTGTCTTTCAGCCGAAGCTGGGGATTTTTGAAGATGTGGCTGAGATTGATTTTGCCTCAATGTATCCTACCATTATGGCCATCCACAACATCTCTCCCGAGACTGTGCTCTGTCGATGCTGTGACCGGAACGTGCCCCGCAAGCCCCGTCCCGCCTCTGGCGGGATAGGCGGGGTCAAGGGGCACAATATGAAACGAGATTACCTTGCCGGGAAGCCCCGGCCTGTGGCCGGGGAGCTTCACAACCACCGGGTCCCGGAAGCAGGCTATACGATCTGCGAAAAAAGGAAGGGGCTCGTACCAAAAACGCTTGGACCCATTTTGACAAGAAGGGCGTGGCTAAAGAAGATGGCGTCCGATTGCGGAATTCGGAATGCGGATTGCGGAATAGATAAAGAGAATCAAGAGAAACGAGAAATCTACAACCGCAAACAGATAGCGCTCAAGTGGATGCTTGTCACCTGCTTCGGATACTTAGGTTATCGAAATGCCCGCTTCGGAAGAATTGAAGCCCATGAAGCGGTCACTGCCTTCGGAAGGGATAAGCTCCTTCAAGCCAAGGAGATCTGCGAGGAGGAGGGGTTTGAACTCCTCCATGCCATCACCGATTCCCTCTGGATTCGCAAAAAAGGATTGAAGGAAGAAGAAGTTCTTGAGCTCTGTCAAAAGATCGGTGAGGCTACCGGGATCACGATGAGTCTGGAGGGAGTTTACCGATGGATGGCTTTTCTTCCTTCAAAGGGGAATCGAGAAAGCCCCGTGGCCAATCGATATTTCGGTCTTTTCAAAAATGGGAAGATCAAAGCGAGGGGATTGGCATTCCGACGAAGCGATACGCCTCCTTTGATTCAGGAGGCCCAGCTCCGGATGCTCGAAATTTTAGCAACCACAAAAGATTTAGATGATTTTCAATTCAAGATTCCGGAGATTTTGGATATTCTTCTCGAATACGGCCTGGTGTTGAGAGATAGCCGGACGAAGCAAGAGGATCTAACCATTGCAAAGAGGATCTCCAAGGAACCGAATGCCTATAAGGTGGATAGCCTCACTGCTCTTGCCGCCCAGCAATTGGAGGATACAGGAATTCCGATCCACCCCGGAGAGAAGGTGAAGTATGTGATCAAAGATGCTCTATCGAAAGATAAATCGGAGCGGGTGAGACCCTTTCCATTGGTAGGACCCGACGACACCTACGATGTAAAAAAATACCAGGAGATGCTCGTAAAAGCAACCGAAGAGATACTGATCCGTTTCGGTTACGATAAGAGACGCCTGAAAGAGCTAATCGATGTTTCGTTTCCCCTCTCCCTCGACGGGAGAGGGCAAGGGTGAGGGTGTGAGAAAAAATTGACATATTCACCAATTATGATATTTTTTTATAACAAATGGTTGAACGCCTGCCTGCCCCGCCCTCGGTCGGGACCGGGGCCGGTAGGCAGGGGGTCGGCAGACAGGGCTGAAACCAAAATGCCCCCAAGGGCACCTCACTCCCCCGCCAGCCGTGAAACGTCATTTTGCTCAGCATATCCTTATTAAGGAGGGATTGTTATATGAAGATTTTACGAGGCATTTTGGGTGGCGTTGCTTTTGGGATTATCGGGGAAATATTTGGTTTTCTCATTTATGGAGTATTATTTTTAAAGTGGACATCTGAGGCAGGTCAAGTCTTTAGACCGATGGACAGTCTGTATATGAGAATAGGTATGCCATTAGCAGATATATTCGGCGGTTTGATGGTTGCTTTAGCCTATGCAATTCTATACAGAGGAATCCCTGGCATGGGAATTAAAAAGGGTTTAATATTTGGGTTAATACTATGGCTTATTACCAGATTTGCGGGGGAACTTTTCTTTTATGTTATGAGTCCCATACCGTTTATACTGGTGATAGCTGGATGGATACATGGTCTTATTGTCGGAACCATAGGCGGAACCTCTATCGCTGCTATTTATGGGAAAAGCTTGGAAACAAATAAATAAGCATTGTCTAATAAGACACGTCGCCTTACAACAGGTTAAAAGAATGATATTCAAATCCCGCTTTTGGGACTTCTTTTGGTTTTAAACGTCAGGCGTCGTTGTTTTTATGTTAGAAGGGAATCACTGATGGAAAGATTTTTATTCTGGCAAAGATGGCTATTTATTGTTGGAGTTGTCATTTCCTTTTTGGGCATGTTTATGTCTTTTTTTAGCGGGACAGCGCTTTTTTATTTGTTCGACAGCAACATCAATTCTATTTTCTGGGGAACCGCTGATGTTGCTGATGGTGTGAGAGGGTTTCAAAGATGGATCTATGGCGCATGGGGAGCAACGGTAGCAGGTTGGGGAATATTTGTGACCTTTATTGCCCATTATCCGTTTCAAAGAAAAGAAAAATGGTCGTGGCATTGTTTATTGTCGGGAGTCCTTGTATGGTTCATGATCGATACCGGATTTTCTGCTTATTTCAATGTTTATATCAATGTTATTCTTAACGTCTTCCTTTTCGCAGTAGTCCTCTTACCGCTCGTTTCCACAAGGAAACATTTTGCCGGGTAGAAAAAACCATACCGACCCCCGGATTTTTGAATAAAGGGTTTTCAAAAAACAGGTTGTCATGTTATAAAAATAATAATGAGGAAAGGAGGGGTATCCATGGACAAACAGGAAAAATTAAAAGAGTTGACAGCCAAACTTGAAGAATTGAAGGGAAGGGACCCTTCGCACTGCTCCGGAACCGAAGGTTTTGTCGGGCATACCGGACATTCGATGTCTCCCGAACTTTTCCAGCAGATCGAAGCCCTGGAGGAAGAGATCAAAAAGTTAAAAAATGAATTGAAGTAACCTGTCCATTACGGTCGGGAATTTTTGCTAATGCTTCTCAATTCCTACCAGTCACTTTCCACCTTTGAGGAGGTTTTGTTGATCTCGGAGATTACCCAATGGATTTTAGAACTGATGAGAACCCATGGCCAGATTTCGGTCTTTATCGGCGTGATGATCGAACAGATCATCATTCCCATTCCATCTCCAATGATCGTCATGGGAGCAGGAGCCATTCTCATTCCTCCCGCCCTTAGCGTCCCTCATGCCATTTCTCAGATCCTCTGGACGATTGTGCTTCCGGGTTCGATCGCTTCGACGCTGGGTTCCTATATCGGATATACCATCAGCTTTTACGGAGGGAAAGCACTGGTGATAAGGTTTCAACGCTTTTTAGATGTGGATTGGGATCAGATAGAAAGATTGGAGAAACGATTTCAGGGAAAGAGAGAGGCATGGAGCCTCTTTCTCTCGCGGGCTATTCCTGTCTTTCCCCTCTCCCTGGTCTCCATCTTTGCCGGCCTCTTGCGTATTCCCATCAGGCCCTTTACCCTCTACACCTTTTTAGGCTCGGCCTTCCGCTGCTTCTTCCTCGGTTTTGTAGGCTGGTGGATCGGTGCAACTTATGAAAAGATGGCCGGTCATTTAGATTCGTTGGAAACAATGATCTCGGTTCTCATGCTGATCGCCATGGGAGGCGTCCTGGGATACCTCTACTATAAATTCAGAAAGCAGAATCTTAGGTAAGGGTTAGGGTAAAGACGCCTGTTTAGAAGCTGGGTTAGGTCATCGGCCCTTAACCCTATGACTTTGCCCAAACCGGCTTCCTAACCGTTTCCCTTTCCCAAAAACCAAGTGTAATTTTTATGGTTCAAGGGACGCCATGACGGATTAAATTCGATATAGAAAGGAGGGTGAGGAATGAAGGTAACGGTGGATGAAGAGACCTGTATCGGGTGTGAGGCCTGTGTCGATACCTGTCCCGAGGTGTTTGAAATGGTGGGTGACAAGGCCGTTAAAAAAGTGAGTGAGGTGCCGAAGGATCTAATCGAATCCTGCCGGGAGGCGGCTGAAAACTGTCCAGTAGAGGCGATTCAGGTAGAAGATTAAACTTCAAAAAAATGGGCATCCCCTATAGGCAGGGGATGCCCATCAGTTATGATCTGCCATCAATCAAAATATTCTTTGATTTCCTTATAGCGACTGGGATCGCGCAACCGCTCAAGGGCTTTAGCCTCGATCTGCCTGATTCTCTCACGGCTGAGGCCAAATTGCCTTCCGATCTCTTCGAGGGTGCATTCGCCGTCTTCTCCGATTCCGAAACGAAGCCTGAGAATCTTCTCCTCTCTCGGCGAAAGCCCGGACAAAAGTTTGCCAATCTGCTCGACCAGATCCTTCTCCAGGAGCGAATCAGAAGGAGAGAGGCTCTTTTCATCGGGGATGAGGTCTTCGAGTGTGCTGTCTTCTTCACCGATGGGCATATCAAGAGAGATGGGCTCCTCGATGAGATTGAGGATCTTCTCCACATCATTCAATGGAATGCCGCTGTCTTTTGACAGCTCCTGAGAAGTGGGTTCCCGGCCCAGCCTCTTCACCTGATCTTTAAAGGATTTCATCATCTTTCCTTTGATCTCAAAAAGGTAGTTCGGGATACGGATCGTTCTCGACTTCTCGGCAAAAGCCCTCAGTATGGCAGCTCTGATCCACCAGGAGGCATAGGTGCTAAATTTATACCCCTTGGTATAATCGAATTTGGCCATGGCCTGCATCAGGCCGAGGTTCCCTTCCTGGATGAGGTCAAGAAAGGAAAGGCCCCGGTTGGCATATCGTTTTGCGATACTGACCACCAAACGGAGGTTGGCCTGAATCAGGGCATTCTTTGCCTGCCGTGTATCCAGGATCGCACGCTGGTACCGGTTTAACATTTCCTTGTATTTTCGACTTTTCTCCCTTTTTTCGGAAGGAGTAATTCTCAATTTTTTCCCATTCTTCCCCTTGGCTTTCTGGCCCTGCCTGAAATTTCCAGTAACCTGTTTCTTTCCGTTCCTGGGCGCGGAAGGTGAAAAAAGTTGAGCCTTCAGACGGTTGGTCTTAATCTCAAGGGTTTTTACTTGTTCCTCCCCTTCCTTGATCCTTTTGGCCAAGTCCACCTCTTGTTCAGGCGTTAAAAGGGAGATTTTTTCAAGGCTTTTCAGATATTCGAGAGTAATATCATGAGGAAAAAATAAGGGTTCCTCCTGGAGACTCTGGTCGGCTTGCACCTCCTCCTGTTCCTCAATGGCCACCTCTTCTCCTGCCTGAAGTTCAAACTCTTCAAGTGTCGCTTCATCCACCTCGCCCGCGTTGTAAAGGGCAGGGTCCATAGAAGACCTTGAAGATGCTGTCTCATCGAGAATGGATGGAGAGGATACCTCCTCGGTGGAAAGTCGTGCCGACAGGGTTAGTTCCTCTCTCTTTTTTCCATTTGTCCTGTTCTGCTTCACTTCAATCAAACCCCTTTCTATTATAATAAAAAACCCCTTCCAAGCTTTAATATGGAAAGGGTGAATCACCCGGCCAAAAACTTCTTGAATAATTATAGAACCCTATTCTGTTTGATCTCTTTACTTATGTTATGATCACCTCAATCAGGTAATTCATCCTTTACGAATTAAATATATTCAAATCAAACCCATTTGTCAAGCATTATTTATTTATGGTATTATTAAATTATATCAAATAGATAGACAATATAGATGAAAATTCCCTAATTTCATATAGGATTTGTTGCAAAACTTTCTCTTAAAAAAAGAAAAGGGAGCTGGAAATAGGACAGACCTTGATTAACCGGAGGGTTGACTTTGAGAAGGCCTTCTTTTATATAAGGTTGACCCTTTCCGGCAGGTTCCATGCAAGCCCTTGGGGGATAGGCTGGATCAATGCCTGCAATATAACACCAGGGGAGTGAATGAAGGAAAGATTTTGATGGGATATGTTGATCTCCACCTCCATACCACTGCCTCAGACGGGGTAATGAGCCCCTCCGAGATCGTGAGATATGCGAAAGCCAAAGGACTTCAAGCCATTTCCATTACCGATCATGATACGATCGGAGGCTTGGAGGAAGGTTTGGCTGAAGGGGAAAGAATCGGGTTTGAAGTGATACCAGGGATAGAGATCAGCGCGGAACATTCACCCGGCTCCATGCATCTCCTTGGATATTTTTTTAACATTCACGATCCCACTTTAAACGAGAGGTTGAAATATCTCCAGAGAGCAAGAGAAGAGAGAAACCCCAAGATGGTAGAGAAGCTCAATGAGCTGGGGGTTGACATTACCTATGAAGAGGTGCTCAGAGCTTCCGGAGGAGGGCAGGTGGGGCGCCCCCATTTCGCCCAGGTCCTAATTGAAAAAAGATATGTCAGGAATTTTCAGGAGGCTTTTGAACGGTATCTGAAAAAAGGGGCTCCGGCCTATGTCGATAAATTCAGATTTACACCGAGAGATGCCATTCATTTTATCACTGAAGCCAGAGGAGTGGCCGTGCTCGGTCATCCCAATACCCTTGGTTTAAATGGATACATCGAGCTGGAGAATCTGATCCTGAATCTTCTTAAAGAGGGCCTGAAAGGGATAGAGGCCCATTATCCGGAACATTCTTCCTCAGAAGTCGCTCAGTTTAAGGCTCTGGCAGAGAGACATGGTCTCATCCTAACCGGAGGGACAGACTACCATGGAATTGAAAAAGAGAGTGTAGATGTCGGAGTGGGAAGAGGGGAGATGAAACTCCCTTATTCGTTGGTGGAGACACTGAAAGCGGTTAGGAATCAATTTGTCCAATCCCATTGATCAGGGGTGAATCGAGTTCGGGAGGGGGGAAGTGGTAGTACTTCTGTTGACCATTACTGCTCTACTATGGGGCGCGACGCCCATCCTCGAAAAGATGGGTCTGGCAAAAGTCGATCCTCTGGTGGGAGTCACCATTCGGAGTGCAATCGTGACCCTAGGCCTTTTGATCCTCACCTTTCTTCTGGGGAAGGGCAGAGCATTGGTTTCACTGGACGGAAAGAGCATCCTGCTCTTTGGCGCAAGCGGTATGATGGCAGGCCTTCTCGGAATGTGGACTTACTATATGGCGCTGCAAATGGAAGCCACTTCGAAAATCGTCCCGATCGCGGCCTGTTATCCGCTGGTCACCGCCCTTCTCAGTGTTTTGATCCTCAATGAAGGGTTGAATACATCGAGAGTGATCGGAACGGCCTTAATTGTCTCAGGTATCTGGCTGGTCAGATAAAAAAATAATGGATGATTGGAATAATGGAATGTTGGAATTATGGGCTAAATTAAAAAAATAAAAAATAACGTTCCACTATTCCAGAATTGCATCATCCCATCGCCAGGGAGGCGCACATGAAGAAACGTAATAAGACGAACCGGTTGAAGGCGGCGCTGAAGAGAAAGAATGTAAGAAGTTCTTTGAGAAAATCGAAAGGGGAGAGAAAATATCCCACCTAATAAAGAAGTTCAGGGCATAGAGCATTGAGCCTATGGCAAGGTTTTATAGCGTATCTGTATTATGGGTTTTGAATCCCCCAGTCTTATCTTTTCCGATTCCGACGGTAAGATCTTCGACCATCCCCACTTGAAATTAGCCGGCCGATCCGGAGATCGATTCGTTCATCCCAATCCATCTGAACTTGTTCCCCTCCCAAGAGGGAGTCAACTTTTTACCCTCCCCGGCAGATACCCCGTTGGATGGGATGAAAAGGAGGAGTCTTTCGTCCCATTGAAGAAGATGAGGATGGGGAAGAGAGAGAGTGAATGCAAAGCCGTCGCTGCTTTCCTTCCACCCGGATTTGTACGGACACTGCTTCCAGCCGCACAGATAAAAACAGATCCCATTACGCTTCCTTTGTGGGCATACTGCTCCGCGGGCTGGAAAGAAGGAAAATTCTGGGCGACGGGTATCCTCATTGATCCCAATCCCCGTTGGAACCCTAAATTTTTTGGGAACGATCTCCTCTTAAAGAAAAAGGGTACACGCTTACTGAAAAGAGATTCAGGAAACCGGCTCCTTCGGCAGCTTGCCCGGTGCGCCATGGAATATCATTGTTTTGCGGCAAAGAATCTCTTCTTCCGTAGGTGGGAGTGCCCGCTCCCCACGTCTCCTTCGTGCAATTACGCATGTATAGGATGTATTTCGCTTCAGCCCTCAGAATGCTGCCCGGCCTCGATGGAAAGGATTGATTTTGTGCCCACTGTGGATGAAGTTTCAGGGGTTGCCTTGCCCCATCTGGAAGAGGCGGAGGATGCGATCGTCAGCTTCGGTCAGGGTTGCGAGGGAGAACCATTGATGCAATGGCGACTGTTGGAGAGGTCGATTCAGAAACTCCGTGAAAAAACAGATCGTGGGACGATCAACCTCAACACCAACGGAAGCTTTCCGGACCGGGTGGCAAAGCTTTGTGATGCAGGACTCGATAGTCTTCGTGTCACCCTCAACAGTTCTCATCCGAAATATTATAACCGTTACCACAAACCGAAGAGATATATTTTTAGAAAAGTGATGGATTCCCTGATTCTTGCAAAAGAGAAGGGGATCTATACTTCGATCAACCTTTTAGTCTTTCCGGGATTTACGGATAGAGAGAGGGAAATAAGCGGATTGATCAAGTTTATTGAAAAAACGGGTCTGGACCTCATCCAGATGAGAAATCTGAATATTGATCCGGACCTCTATCTGGAAGCCATGGGAAAAGGCGAAGGGATAGGAATTTCTAAGACGATCAGAATTCTTAAAGAAGAATTCCCTCGTCTCCAGTTCGGTTATTTTAACAGGACCAAAGAATCTTTTTTTAAATCATCCTCACCCTCCTTCATTGAATAAAAGCTCTGTGCTTCCCCCCTTTTAAAAAGGGGGGTAAGGGGGGATTTGTAGAGTAGGTAGCCGCAGGCCCTGCGGCAGGAGCCTGCGTTAATTATTTTCCATTTTTCTCGCAGCCTGAAGGCTGCGGCTACAATGCTAAAATTGAATTAAATGGATAATCACCAATTCAAAGACGGAGTCAAAGCTGCACTCCCTATTGTCCTAGGATACCTTCCGGTGGGCATGGCCTTTGGCGTTTTAGCCCGCCAGGCAGGCCTCACTCCGACCGAAGCAGGGTTGATGAGTCTTTTTGTCTATGCCGGAGCAAGCCAGTTTCTTGCCATTGATATGATCTTAAGGGGGATGGCTTGGTTCCCAATTGTCATTGCAACCTTTTTCATCAATCTCCGCCACCTGCTGATGGGCTCGACCCTCTCCCTCTATTTCGACCGGAATCGGCTTCGAGCCCTTGGCCTCCTCTCCGCCCAGTTAACCGATGAGTCCTTTGCCGTGGCGATGTCGAATACCTCGAAGATTGAGAACCGGACAGGATATCTCTTCGGGCTTCAGATTACTTCCCATATCGCATGGATAACGGGTTCGGTGGGAGGAGCCCTGTTCGGAGGGCTGATCAGTCACAAATCGTATGGGATTCCTTTTGCTCTGCCTGCTCTTTTCATCTGCCTTCTCGTCTTTCAAATCAGAAACGTTCATCACTTGTTGATCATGGGCATCGCAGGTCTATCGTCACTTGCTTTCAAATGGATATTCCCTGGAAACTGGTATATCATCCTGACCGCCCTTCTTGCTTCAGGAATAGGGATATTTCTAAATTCCAAAGTTCAAAGTTCAAAACCAAAATCCCCCCTCACCCCGCCCTCTCCCCCCTTGGGGAGAGGGGAAGCCTGCCCGCCGAACCTGCCTTCGCCGAAACGCCTGCCCTCCGCAAGGCTTCTGGAGGCGGGCTTCGTGCAGGCAGGCAAGTTCTTTGGCAGGCGGGGGTGGAGGTGAAGATCATGAGACTTGAGATGCTAATCCTCATCTTAGGAATGGCGCTGGTCACTTTCCTTCCCCGGTTCCTTCCCATGGTATTTTTAACCCGATGGACCCTTCCGGAAAGGGTTAAGAAGGGGTTGGAATATTTTCCCATATCGATTTTGAGCGCCATTGTCTTTCCCATTCTCTTTTTCAACGGGGAAGGAAGGATGGAAATTCAACCCTATCACCTCCTGTCTTCGGCGCCTGTTTTTCTTTTTGCCTGGAAGGTGAAGAGCCTCTGGGGATCGGTCATCCTGGGGATGTTGATTTATTGGGGACTTAGTTTGTTATTGGGTCATTGAGTTCATTGGGTTTATCGGGTTAACTCAAGTAACCTGTTAATCTGATGCGCTGATAGCTTCTTTCATAAATTGGCAATCCCTAAAACAGAACGCTATGCCCTATGCGCTTAGCGCTTTTCTGCGATCAGGCTTGCTACTGCCTTCCTCCTTCCTCCCTCTTTAAAAATTCCTTCACGGTAATAGAGAATATGGAAATCTTTAAATATCCGGAGAAGTTCATTCGGCTTTAAAAAATACCTGGCGTGTTTCGGGCCTCCGGTTCCGAGCGTCCTGTGCTCAAGAGTATAGGTTTCAAAAATCACCCTGCCTCCCTTTTTTAATCCTTTTTTGATCTGTGGAATGAGGCTCCTTTTGAGAAAGTAGAAGTTGGCAATGAGATCATATTTCTCTCTATCGATTTTGTAAGTATCGAGATCGACCGATAAGGTATGGATTTTAACTCCCATCTCTTTTGCAAATTTTTGTGCTTTCTTTAAACCCTTCTCGGATATATCCATGGCATCCACATCAAAACCCTGCCGGGCCAGGAAGACCGCATTTCTTCCTTCCCCTGCCGCAATATCGAGAGTTTTTCCTTTTGGAAGAAGCCGGATATGTTTTTTCAGGAAGGGGTTAGGCTCCCTGCCAAAGGCAAATTCCTTTCCCTTAAATCTTTCATCCCATCGCTTCTGATCCAATTTCATTCCGATTCCTTCCTTAAACCAGATTACCACTTGAATTTCCGGCAGTCAAATGGGACTCCTTATCAGGTTTATCGATTATGTTTGATACACGTGGGTCATAAATTATACATTTTTTAAACTATTTGAAATTATTGTGGATTTAACAAATCGATTTTCATTACATGGTTATGTTCGTCAATATTTAAACAGGAAATTGCTATCCATACACAAATAATTGAAGAAAGATATTTTTTATTGCTTTATGGAATTAAAAATTATATTGTTAATTCGTATAGTTAATAAGTCAATAAAGATACGAGACTTCTTATGGTATGGATATTGCTACCAAAATTTGAAAAGGAGGTCAATAATACATTGAAAAGAAAACTACTTTTTATTTTTCTCTCCATTTTCGTCCTTTCGGGATGCGCTAGTGTTACAATTCATGATGACCTTAAACTCCCGCCTGGCAGGATTGAAGGTAATCAATTTACAGGGATTCGATATCCATTTAAAGTCTCAATCCCCCCTCATTGGAAGATGGTCACTGAATTCCCGGGATTTTTAAAAGACCTGGGTTATGACGAACCTGGCGCCTCCGATAACGAGGTGACTGAATTATATATTTTTAATCCCACAACCCAATCGACTATCCAGATTGATTTCACTCCAGCAAGCCGTAAAGTAAAGTTTAGTCAGGAGAAGATCGAGCGTTTTGCCACAGCCGCTACAGGAAGTTTTAAGGAAGAACTACTAAAGGATTACGGAAAAGATATCCAGGCTGATATTGGTCCTACTGAGCCTATTGTGTTGAAAGGCGTTCCTTTTGCAGCGAAGAAATATGCGATCTATACCCTGAAAGGGGTAAAGCGGGAACAGGGATGGATCTACGGATTTACAGAGCCCTATCAGCTTTTCATCTTTTATGTCATATTGGAAAGGGAAGGGAGCATGGACCGGGAGGATTTGAAGAAGGTTTTGGATTCTTTTGAGGTTTTGACAAAAAAATAATTAGATTTTCCCTTTCCCATAAAGTGGGCAGGGGACATTAAGAAAGGAGAAAAAAAATGGCAGCAAAATCGGAGAAAAAAATTTATAAATGCAAATCCTGTGGCCTGGTGACTACCGAAAAGGGTCATCTCTGCAGCCCCCAGGAGATTAAGAAGGCCTATACCTGCGAGTATTGCGGCATTACGGTGAGCAATCCAAGACATGTCTGCAAGCCCAAGGTGGCGAAATTGAAATATGTTTGTGATGCCTGCGGCAGGGTGGCGGTAGGTCAGGGGGATTTGTGCAGGCCGATTGGAATTAAAAAGTGAGATAGAAGGATCGCCCTTTCCAGGTGATTTAATAAGATACCCTTCCCATCCCATCAATTCTTCCACCCCGCTCTTCCCCCTTGAGGGGGAGAAAAAGGATGGAGGTGGTTGGTGGGATTTTTTTTAGGGAAGCATCTCCAATTCCGTGATGGCAGAATGGACTCCAGACGGGCAGGCGGGGCTTCGCGCAGGCAGGCCTAAATCTTTCTCCGCCGGCCCGCCTGCCCGTCTGGATTTGACATCCCGATGGGGTTCTATCACAAGAAAAAAGATGCTCACTGGTTGATTTTTAGAGGGGAATTCTTTATGGTAAAGAAGTAACTTTTTGGGATGCGGAGGCGGGCTGTGGAAATTGTGGAGCTGAAAAAAGGAATCTATTGGGTTGGAGCCATTGACTGGAATGTGAGGGACTTTCATGGTTATTCCACACCTTCAGGGACCACTTACAATGCCTATCTGATTTTAGATGAGAAGAATGCCCTCATCGATACGGTCAGGGCCCCTTTCTATTTAGAAATGCTCGGCAGAATTTCAGAAATCATCGACCCTTCTAAGATCGATATCGTTGTTTCAAACCATGTGGAGATGGACCATTCGAGTTCGATTCCTCAGATCATAGAACGAGTGGGAAATCCAGTTGTGGTTACATCGGAGAGGGGAAAGAAGGGATTGGAGAAACATTATAAGAGAGCGATGAATTTTAGAGTGGTGAAAACAGGGGAAACCCTCTCCATCGGCCGCCGAACCCTTGCCTTCGTGGAAGCCCCGATGCTTCACTGGCCGGACAGCATGTTCACCTACGTGAAGGAGGATCGAGTCCTTTTGCCCAATGATGCCTTCGGCCAGCATATCGCCTCCTGCCATAGGTTCGAGGACGAGGTGGGGGACGAAGTCATGAAACATGCGGCAAAGTATTTTGCCAACATCCTCTGGCCTTTGGCTCCTCTTATTGTCAAGAAAGTGGATGAAATTGTGAAAATGGGCATCCCCATCGATATGATCGGGCCCAGCCATGGTCTCATCTGGAGAAAAGACCCCAACCGGATCATTCAGGCCTATGTGGAATGGAGCCGGGGGAAAGCAGGCAAGAAAATCCTCCTCATCTACGATACGATGTGGGGGAGCACCGAGGCGTTAGCCAAGGCGATCTTGAAAGGTCTGATAGAAGAGGGAGCAGAGGCAAAGCTGCTCCATCTCCGCTCAAATCATCGCAGTGATATGATCGAAGAGATGCTTGAAGCCAAGGGCGTCCTTTTGGGTTCTCCTACCTTAAACAACGGAATGTTTCCGACCATGGGAGATTTCCTGACCTATATGAGAGGCCTGAGACCGAAGGGAAAAGTCTTTGGCCTCTTCGGATCGTATGGATGGGGGGGAGGAGCAATCAAGGAGATGAGGAAGAGCCTCGAGCCGGAGAAGTTCGACATCTGGGAGAAGGAGCTTTCCGTTGAGTATATCCCCGACCCGGAAGAGATTCAAAAAGCCATAGAGTTCGGGAAGGAGTTTGTGAAGAAAGTTCTATAAATGCGGATTGCGGAATTCGGATTTCGGATTGGAAAACAAGACACGTAGGACAAGTTAACCCTGTTGTTGCATTAAATCCGGCGCATGGATTTACCCAACCCTTACCCAGAGAGGGATGGCTGTCAAATCAATGTCGTCACCCGGATCAATCCAAGAGTGACCTTTGGGAGTTATCCTCAAAAGGGTATAAACAGCCTTTTAGTGGGGGTATGCAGTTGATTCAACCGCATCTTTATGCAACAACGGGGTTAATGTAGCGCCCTCATTTACTGAGGGCGTAAAGATTGGATTTCGTTCCGGCATTTTCCGGAACGCTACTTTTTAGGAATTTGTGAAGTATGGATGAGCGATCCAGCATTTACAGCCCCATCGTCATGGACCATTTCACTCATCCCCGGAATATAGGAGAGATGGTGAATCCCGATGGAGTAGGAGAAGCTCAGAATCCTGTCTGCGGGGATACGATGCGGCTCTTCATCAAGGTTGAATCGGGCAGAATCGTTGATGTTAAATTTCTCACCTTTGGATGCAGTGCAGCCATCGCCTCATCCAGCCTTGCAACAGAGATGATCAAGGAAAAGACGATTGAAGAAGCCCTTAAGATTTCAGATGAGGATATCGTCAAGGCCCTGGGTGGACTTCCGCAGGCTAAGCTCCATGCTTCCTTACTTGCCGAAAAGGCGATCAAGGCCGTTGTGGCGGATTATCGAAAGAAAAGGGTACGAGAAGACAGTAGCCGCACCCTTTAGGGTGCGAACCAAATTCGCAGGCTAAAGCCTGCGGCTACCTATTTGATCATCTACGGAGAAAAAGATAAACAAATGATCGGAAGAGAGAAATCGATAGCATTACTAAAACAAATTGTTCAGGAATCTTCCGCTGATCAAACCGAAGCGCTTCTCCTGACGGAGGATTCTTCTCTTACCCGTTTTGCCGGATCCTCGGTCCATCAACATGTAGCAGAAAAGAACGGGACATTGATCCTCAGGGTCGTTATTGACAAGAAGATCGCCGTATTGACAACAAATCTCCTCAGCCCTTCCTCAGCCGGAGATTTAGTTAAAAAGGCGATCTCCCTCGCCATGATTCAACATCCCAATGAGAATTTCGTTTCCTTGCCGGCGCCCAAGCCCATCCCTGAAATGAACACCTTTCATGAGAGTATTGAATCTCTTACCCCGAATCGAAAAGTGAAGCTGATGAGGGATCTCTTCAAAATGGTGAGGGGTAAAGGTCTGAGCGCTTCCGGTTCCTTTACGAATGGAGCGGTTGAGGTGGCCGTGGCCAACTCTCTGGGAGTGGAGGCCTATCAGAGATACTCCGATCTCTCCTTTCATCTGATCGTTGAGAACGATGAAGGTTCAGGATACGCCTGTTTTGTGTCGAGGGATCCGGAACAACTGGATATCGATTCTTTGACCAGGGAGGCGATCGAAAAAACATTGAGGGGAAAACCAATTCAGATGGAACCCGGAGAGTATGAGGTGATCTTAGAGTCCCATGCCGTAAGTGAACTTCTCTCCTTCCTTGGCTATCTGGGGTTCCATGCCCTGGCCGTTCAGGAAGGAAGAAGCTTCTTCTGCAATCAATTCGGCAAGAAGATGGTGGATTCAAAAGTGACGATCTATGATGATGGCCTTGATCCTGAAGGATTGAAAATCCCTTTCGATTTTGAAGGGGTTCCCAAAAAGAGAGTGGTCTTTTTTGACGAAGGTGTTGCAAAAGAGGTGACCTATGACTCTTTCACCGGGAATCGTGAGGGAAAGGATTCAACAGGCCATGGTCTCATGGCCCCCAATACCGAGGGGCCCATTCCCATCAATCTATTTATGAGGGGAGGGGAGTCCTCCCTGGAGGAGATGGTGAGGTCAGTCCGGAAAGGGATCTATGTCACCCGTTTTCACTATACCAATGTGGTTGAACCAATGAAGGCGGTTTTAACAGGGATGACCCGCGATGGGACCTTTTTGATTGAAGAGGGCGAGATCAAGAGGCCGATCAAGAATCTGAGGTTTACAGAATCAGCTCTCAAGGCTCTTTCCCGCACCAGCGCTATATCAAAAGAACGGAGGATCTGCTCCGAAGGGACAGTCTATTCGAGGCGGTTCATCACCGGACCGGTAGTCCCTGCCATCAAGGTGGACGGGTTCAATTTTTCAGGAGTATCAACGTTATAAGTGACTAAAGTGAGCTAAAGTTTAAAGTGACTAAAGTGAATAAATGTTGAAAGTACCTAAAGTGAGCTAAAGTTAAGTGATGGACAACAAAGAATTTTCTAAACTACTTGAGAAGAGGACTCGTGACTTTGGTATCAGGATTATACAGTTATCAATGGCTTTGCCCAATACACCTGAGGGTAGGGAAATAAGGAAGCAGATTACAAAGTCAGGGACTTCCGTCGGAGCGAATTACTTGCCCTGTTAAATAGCTTGAGGACAATATGTATTACACTTACGTTTTGCAAAGTTTGAAAGATAACCATTTTTACGCCGGTTTTACTGAGAACCTCAAGCTAAGATTTGAGCATCATTCAAAAGGGCGGATAGAATCTACACGGCAAAGAAGACCATTAAAGTTGATTTACTATGAAGCGTGCCTCCACATCGAAGATGCAATAAGGCGGGAGAAATATTTCAAGACGTATCATGGTAAAATGTTTCTGAAAAGGAGGCTCAAATCTTATTTAACAGGGTAAAAGGCAAACAGAGCCAGGAGCAGGGCCGATTTTAAGAACAAGATTAGAATCTGTGAGAGTGAAGCAAGCGAAACGCAGTACTGGCTGGAAGTCATTGGAGAACTTGGGTGGTTGTCCTGGGAAAGATTGAAACCCGAATATAATGAATGTGGTGAATTGTTAGCAATCTTTTCTTCTATTGGTAAGAAATAACTTTAGTCACTTTAGTTCACTTGCAACTTTAGCTCACTCACTTTAAGAACCCTTTAAATAGGTTAACGATGAAGGAACTTATTGAGAACATTCTTGACTTGGCGAAGCTCAAAAAAGTGGATTATGCCGATATACGGGTCGTTCATCGACGGACCGAAGAGATCGGGGTGAAGAATGGAAATGTGGAGGCTTTCACGTATGATGAAGATTCCGGATTTGGAATCAGGGTCCTTTTCCGGGGAGCCTGGGGATTTGCATCCAGTTCTAAAATGACAAAAAGAGAG
>Ga0154725_1054_pt1 | contig 32149 bp, 29 predicted proteins | sample Rifle2008BG16ft_FD_105733 | JGI IMG/M metagenome (GOLD analysis project Ga0154725, IMG submission 105733) | Deltaproteobacteria bacterium RBG_16_49_23 | reverse complement strand
GCCTCCAGGAGGATGAGGGTTACAATCACCCCCATCACAAAATCCCATCTGCTTACGGGATGGACATATGGGTAGCGGGTTACAACGTAATCATAATTGAGAAAGAGATAGCCAATGGACAGGAAAGTGAGGAGAAGAAGGAGGATATCGAAACCAGTCTTCCCTCTGGACTGCTTTTCTCCGCCCGTCATTCCCACAAGAAATATCAGAACGAGAGTGAAAAGGAGGTGGATGGATCGGTGCATCATTGCCTCAGGCGCGCCGAAGGCCCCTGCATAAAGATGGTAGACAGACATCAAAATAGCGATCACTGTCACAATCGTCTTGAGCATGGGATGAAACTCTCCTTTAATTCACATAATTCACAATACAGAAAAGGCGGGAATGGAGCCATTCCCGCCTCAACCCACTTGGGATAAACCAATCAAAATGGAAAAGGAAGAACCCCTATTTGATGACACCCTTCTCTTTATAGTATTTCAATGCACCGGGATGGAAGGGAACCCCAATGTCGAGGGCAAGATCGTTAGCCGTCATCCCTTTCATATCCTTTACGACATCTGCCAGTCGATCCACATTTTCTGTAAGAACCTTTGTAATCTTATAAACCAATGTCTCCGGAAGTTTTGCACTGATTACCAGGTGCGTAAAATATCCGACTCCATTCACATCATAGTTGACGCCCGTGTACGTTCCTGCAGGAATGATCCGCTTCAGGTAACCCGCATTGATCATCTGGAGTTCTTTGATTTTATCATCGGGAAGGGTGAGAAGTCTGATTTTCTTGGAGGTGGCCAGATCCATGATTGAAGAGGCAGGAATCGTGGTCCCCAGAAGATATCCTTGTGCATGGCCATCCTTCATTAAAGAAACAGCATCCGAATAACTCACATGATTGATCCTGCTCATATCCTTATAGGAGAGACCGTAGATCTGAAGAACCTGTTGGGCCAGCAGTTCTCCTGTATGGCCTTTCGGTCCCGGGCAAATCCCTTTTCCCTTCAGATCGGCCACGGACTTGATTCCTGATTCTTCGAGGACGACCATCTGAAAATACTGGGGATAAAGGGTGGCTAACTGCATGACATTCTTGGTGGGCGCCTTGAAGGGGTCTCTCCCCATCACCCCATCCACGCTGGAGGAGGAATTTCCAAAACCGATATCTGCCTTGCCCTCCTGAACGCCTACCACATTGGCCATGCCTCCGCCCGGTGTAACAGAGACCGTTGTTCCGGGAATATTCTTCTGGATCAACTCTGCAATTGCCCCTCCCAGAGGAACCCATGATCCTCCCATCGGCCCGGTCATCATCTTGATATCGACCTTCTCCTGCCCAATGGTTAAAAAGGGAGACATCAAAAAGAAAATCATTCCAAACCCCAAACAAACTATTCTTCTCATCTTCATTCTTACCCTCCTTTTCTATGGATTGGATGTTCATCCATATCAATAAATTGCCATTCATGTCAAGAAGTTTCAATGAGATTTCCGGAAAAATCCAGAAATCTCTGATTACACCGATTAGGATCCGATTACATAGATTAGAAATGCATTGATAAATGATTATCCCCCTCTTTGGCAAAGAGGGGCGAGGGGAGATTTTACAAGCATTATTTTAAAATCCCCCTATATCCCTCTTTGCCAAATGGGGATAAAAACAACCATAACTGAAGGATTATTATTAAGGAATGATCACTACTTTGATGGGATCCTCTCCTTCGATCTCTCCTCCTGCTACCCTTATTGCTTTTTCAGCCTCCTTGAGAGGAAACCGGTGGGTCACCATCTTCTCTAGGGGATATTTTCCCGATTCGGCCAGGCGGATGGCCGGTAGGACAGATCGAAAATCATGGCTGAAGGCACCCTGCACTCTCACCTCCTTGTAAACGATCTTATCAAGGACCAAAGGAATTTCTCGATCCATACCGTAAAGCCCGGGGAGGATAACCGTCCCTTTCTTCTTCACCAGATCGATGGCAGTGATCGCGCCTTTCGGATTTCCGGTCACATCCATGACGAGATCAGCCATTCTTCCTCCTGTGATCTCTCTCACCCTTGCGACCGGATCGTCCTTCTCGATATCGACAACCTCATCCGCTCCAAAGGTCTTTGCCAGTTCGAATCGAATTTGATCCCTTGTCATTCCAGTCACGATCACCTTCTTTGCGCCCGCTTCCCTGGCTGCGATCACGCCTGCAAGTCCCTGTTGCCCCGGCCCCTGAATCACAACGATATCCCCTTGGCTTACTCCCCCGATCATCTGAACCCACCGAATCGCATTCCCCAGGACCGCACAGATCAGAACTCCGGCTTCGGGTGGAAGGTGATCAGAAACCTTATGAACCATGGCCCTGGGAGGAAGGTAGAGATATTCACTATAAGCGCCCCACAGGTGCGGCGGATCTTTGCAGGAAATCATCGACCCATAGGTGAACATAGCCTCACAGTGAATATATTTTCCCTGCTTGCAATCGTAGCACTCTCCGCATCCGAATGCATATTCAACGATGGCCCGGTCCCCTTCTTTCAGGTTCCATCTTTTGGATGCTTCTTCCCCGATCTCAACGATCGTCCCGAAGATCTCATGGCCCATGATGATGGGATAGGGGCGAGGAGCCCGGGTTGCCTTTCCCCGGTACATCCCCACATCCGAACCACAGACTCCGACCATCTCCACTTTGAGGAGTCCCTCTTCCGGTCCGATGGCCGGTAAGGGAAACTCCTTCAAAACCATTTTCCCCGGCGCTTCAAGAACGATTGCCCTGGAAGTCTTCATCTTTTCCTCAGGACTGTCTTCAGGACCTTCCCGGAAGGATTTCTGGGAAGGCTCTCCACAAACTCTACCGACTTAGGCTTTTTGTAACTGGCAAGATGGCTTTTGCAATATTCGATCACTGCCTCCTCTGTCATCGTCTCTCCCTTTTTCAATACAATGACGGCCTTCACCGATTCTCCCCAGAGCGGATCAGGAACTCCGATGATGGCCGCATCTTCAATCCTGGGATGGCTGTAAAGAACTTCTTCAATCTCACGTGGATAGATGTTCTCTCCGCCGCTGACGATCATATCCTTCTTCCGGTCAACGATATAGACAAACCCCTCCTCATCCATCCGCCCCATATCCCCGGTGTGAAGCCAACCCCCCCGGAGGGCTTCCCGGGTAGCCTCTTCATCCTTGTAATATCCCTTCATTACATTGGGACCACGGCAGATCAACTCCCCGACCTCTCCCGGCGGGAGATCTCGATCCTGATCATCCACAACTCTTACTTCCAGAAAGGGAACAGCCGGCCCCACGCATTCTCTTTTCCTCACAGAATCCTTCGCCTTGAGGATGGCAATGGAGGGCGTGGCCTCGGTGCACCCATATACATCGTAAATGCCGGAGAGGTTGGGAAAGAGTTTTACCAGCTTTTCTTTCGTCTCATTAGGAAGGATGGAAGCCCCTGTGGTGCATTTTGTGATTGAACGGGTGTCATACCGTCCCTCAGAAAGAGAGAGCATTAAATGATAGACGGCAGGAGCGCCTGAGATGACTGTCACTTTCTCCTCTTCGATGATTTTCATCACCTTGTCCGGATCGAAGCGCCTGACAAGGACACTGGTCCCTGCCATTGCCACACGGGTGAGGAAATGGTTGTTGAGAGCCGCCGTATGATAGAGGGGGCCGATGACGATTGAAGTCTCGCCTTCCTTCTCCTCCCTTCCCAGAATGGTGTTGAAAAGGTTCCAGAGGAGGTTCCCATGAGTGAGAAGAGCCCCTTTCGGTTTTCCTGTGGTTCCCGATGTATACATCAACTGACACTCATCCTCTTCGGAGAGAGGGATATCCGGTTCTTGAGGAAGAGACTCCTTTAAGAGTGTTTCATAGTTCAAAATGGAGGAGGGAGCGGACCCCCCGACGGAAAAATAGAACTCCACTTTTTTAAGCCTGGGCCGGATCTTATCAACGAGTCCGGAGAACTCTTCTCCATAGATAAAAAAACGGGCATCGGAGTGGTCCAGGATATAGAAAACTTCTTCGGCGGTAAATCGGAAATTGATCGGCGTAAAGACGCCTCCGTTTTTTGCGGAGGCGAAGAGAATCTCGACAAGGGGGATCGAATTGAAGAGAAGGACGGCCACCTTCTCTCCCTTTGTGAGTCCCATCCTCAGAAGGAAATAGGAGAACCGATTGACTCGTTCGTTAAACTCTTGATAGGTTAGCCTCTCGTTCTCGAAGACGGCGGCAATCCGTTTTGGAAATTTATTCGCAGTTAGGGTAAGAATCTGGCCGACATTCATAGAGGGCTCTCCTGGAACATTAAACCTCCTTCATCTCGTCCATGGTCTTTCGCATCCGGCCAATAAGAGGAAGGACAGAAAGAAGGAGGATAAGACCTATGACCACAAAGATCACCAGGCAGATCGGTCTTGTGAAAAAAATCATTCCGCTGCCCCCCGACATGAGAAGCGACTGCCTGAGAGACTGATCCATCAGGGGACCCAGAACCATCGCTAAGACAAGAGGCGCGCCATCGTACTTGAATTTCTTCATCAGGTAACCGAGAAGTCCGAAGAAGAGCATGAGCCCGATCTCCGCAGGATTGTTATTCAGACTGTAGGCCCCAATCAGGCAAAAGAGAAGAATAAGGGGAAAAAGGATGGGATAAGGAATCTTTAAGATTTTGACCCAGAGGCCGATCAGCGGAAGGTTGAGGATGAGGAGCATTATATTGCCGATGTACATGCTCGAGATCACTCCCCAGAAAAGCTGCGGGTGCGACGAGATCAACTTTGGGCCGGGAGGCATGCCATAGATCATGAGGGCGCCCAGTAAGATGGCCATCACGGCATTGGATGGAAGGCCGAGGGTGAGCAGGGGAATGAAGGCCCCTGCCGTGGCTGAGTTATTTGCTGATTCCGGACCGGCAACCCCGGCAATGGCGCCCTTTCCGAATTCCTCCGGATGCTTCGAAAGCCTCTTCTCCAATCCATAACTGACAAAAGAGGAGATGACTGCTCCTCCGCCTGGCAGGATTCCCAAAAAGAAACCGAGTATCGACCCCCGAAGGAGAGGGCCGATCGATTCTTTCCAGTCCCTTAAGGTGGGAAGGAGCCCCTTCAGAACCGTTTTGAAAACCTCCCGCTCGCTCAGCCTCTGCTCCACATTCAGAAGAACCTCCGAGATGCCGAAAAGGCCCATCACCAGAGGGACAAGCCCAACGCCATCCAAGAGGATGCTTAATCCGAAAGTAAACCTCGGCTGGGCAGTGATCAGATCGAGACCAACATTTCCGATTATAACTCCAATGGATGCCATCATGAGGGATTTGAGCATGGAGCCTCCGGCCAGAAAGGTAAGCACGGTGAGACCGAGAACCATTAAGGAGAAGTACTCCGGAGGTCCGAACTTGAGCGCGATGGCGGCTAAGGGCGGAGCCAGGAAGGCAAGCCCAATCACTCCCAGCGTGCCAGCAATGAAGGAGGCGAATGCCGCCATTCCAAGGGCCGGGCCCGCCCTACCCCTTCGCGCCATCTGATACCCATCAAAGCAGGTCACGACAGAGGCAGCCTCTCCCGGAATATTCACGAGAATGGAAGTGGTCGATCCCCCGTACATAGCGCCATAGTAGATCCCTGAGAGCATGATGATCGACGCGACCGGCGGAGCATGAAAGGTCGCAGGCAGAAGGAGAGAGATGGCGGCCACCGGGCCAAGCCCTGGAAGAACCCCTACCAGAGTCCCGATCAGGACTCCGGTGAAACAGAAGAGAAGGTTGACAGGCTGAAAAGCAACTCCAAACCCGAAGAAGATATGGTCAAAAATATCCATTGGTTTTTAAATGATCCCTTCCAGGATCCCTCTTGGGAGTTGCACCTTGAGCCAGACCTGAAAGAGAAGGTAAGCCCCTGAGGTGATCAGGAGAGACATGAGGATGACCTTCATCAGGTGATAAGTCGCCTTCACCCTGAAAAGGAGGCAGAGCAGTCCAAAGGTGCTGATCAGAAATCCCAGATGTTTGAGGATCAGTGTATAAGCAACGAGCAGAATGAGAACAAAGATCACCTTGTGCGCCTCAGGGCCTTCCCATAGGATTTCAACTCCCTTGTGGAGCTTCTCATCCCTCTTTAATGAAGAGAAGAAAAAAACCACGGCAAGGAGAGAAAGGAGCATTCCGGCAAAAAAGGTAATGAATCCTGCCCCCGGAGCCTGGAGGGTGCCAAACCCGTACTTCAAAGAGCCGAGCGTAATGCCAAGCCCGGCCAGGAGCCAGAAGAGGCTCGACCACTGATCTGGATTCCTCATGCCAATTTATTCCCTTTGTTTATCCCTCTAATTTTTCTTATAGATTCCAATTCCAAGCTCCTTGAAAAGCTTCCCATTGACCTCGTAATCTTTCTTGATGATCTGGATCAACTCCTCACTCTCCTTGATGTCATGTGGATAACTGAGCCGATTCAGAATCTGTTTCACCTCCTCGGTCTCCGAAGCCTGACGGAAGGCCTTGCTCAACGTTGCGACTACCTCTTTTGGGGTGTTGGCAGGCGCATAGATGACGATCAATGCCTGAACAGCGAAGTCATAACCTTTCTCTTTGAGTGTGGGGACGCCCGGATAGAATGGCATTCGCTTGTCATTCCAGCAGACCAGAAGTCTCATCTGCCCGGCATCTACCTGCTCCTTCCATTCGGGAGTCTGCGAGACCACCTCGACATGTCCTCCCATGGCCGCCGCAACCGCCTGGGGACTTGTGGCAAAGGGGACATGGGTCCATTTGATATTTTCCTTCATGGCAAGATATTCCATTACGAGATGCTGTCCGGTCCCGACCCCTGAGGTGCTGTAACGGATCTTCCCCGGATTTGCCTTTGCATATGCAATGAACTCCTCAAAGGTCTTCCAGGTAGAGTCGCTCTTTACCGCAAGGCCATAAAGATAGTAGGAATAGCTCATGACCGGAATAAAATCCTTCAGCGGGTCCTGGGCATTGTAAGGAACGGGCTGAAGATGAGGAATTCGGCCCAGAGTGGCTGAGCTCGTGTTGGCGAGGGTATATCCATCGGCTTTCTCGGGCTTCAGCCTCCCCAATACCAGGGTTCCCCCTCCTCCTGTGACATTTGAAACCAGAATCGGCTGCTTGAGCGCTTTAGAGGCATTTTCCGTAATCGCTCTCTGACTGATATCCGTTCCCGACCCTGCTCCCCATCCGACCCAAAGATTGATCGGTTTTGATGGAAAGGTGTCGGAAAACACCTCGACACTGTTGAAAACGATGACGACAAGAATCAATGAGATGGTAAAAAATCCCTTCTTCATAAAAGCCTCCTTTCCTTCACTCTGTTTATTTAAGGTCAAAATAGTCCATACATTGACGCCGGCGACAGAAAGATTCATAACCCCACCTAATCTCCCCTTATCTCAAGGGGAGGGGTAACCTTCCTTTATCCCCCTCTTAATATAAGAGGGGGGAGGGGGAGTTATAAGGGGAAACTGAAAGGAGTCACCGGAGCCCCAATAAGTCCCTTGCTTCATCCGGGGTTGCAGGTTCTTTCCCCAAAATCCTTATAATGGCCACCGCTTTTTCCACCAATTCATAGAGCTTAAAATCCATGGAGGGTTTTCCGGTTTCGATATCGCGAACGTGGATATGAGCGATCGCTGCCCCTGCTTCGCACGACTCCAGGGCGCTCTCCGCAATCTCCTCCGGAGTGATGGGAAGCCCGGGAGTCCTCCGGTCCCCGAATGAACCGGTCGCCGATACGGTCACAACGACTTTCTCTTTCTCCCGGGAGGTCGCCTTCATCGTTGCATGCCCGCCTGTCTGATATCCTCTCCTTCTCTTAACGCAGTTTTGAGTCTATTAAAAATGGAATCAGATTGTCAAGGATTCCTTGTGAGAGCTCTGAAAAACTACTTTACGCTCTCTGATTACACAGATTTTAAAAAAAGATTCCACAGATTTTTCTTTATTTATCAATGGATTTCTAATCTGTGTAATCGGTCCCTAATCGGTGCCATCAGAGATTTCTGGACTTTTTCAGAAATCTCCTTGTTAAATACTATTTGATTTTTTTGGGAGAGGGACTTATAATAACTTGCAAAAATAAGAAACCCTGGAGAAGGAGGTGATCGGTTCATGAAGAGGGCGGTATCTGTGATGCTTTCGTTGTTCCTGATCGGCATGCTCGTTTCGGTCCTGGCCGGATGCGGAGCGGACATCAAGGCAGAGAATGAGAAGTTGAAAGCGGAGAACACGAACCTTAAGTCAGACAATGATAAGCTGAAACTTGAGGTTCAGAAGTTGAAGGAAGAGATCCAGAAGGGGGCCGAGAAAGAGGCCACCATCGTTTCTCTCACCGCAGAGAATGAAGCCTTGAAAAAGCAGGTCGAAGATCTGAAGTCGCAACTCGCAAAGAAAAAGAAATAGTCATCCATCCAGCACAAAGAAGGGAAAGCCCTGCGGTCCGCGGGTTTTCCCTTTTTTGATTCCCTCCCATGGTCCTTATGAATAAAAAGAAGGGAAGATCGAATCATCCAAGAAAAAGGAGGGCGAAAAAGGGGTTTACGTTTTATATCATCCTGGCTTTTCTCTCCTCCGGCTTTCTGCTCATTCTTTCCGGAGCGCTCCTCTTTCTCTATTTCTCACGCCAGCTTCCTGACTATGCCTCTTTGAAGGGACGCGATCTCAATGCTTACTCCATCGTCTATTCGGAGGAGGATGAGGTCGTGGGAAAATTCTTACTCGAAAATCGAATCCCCATCTCCTATGAGAAAATCCCCAAACCCCTTATCCAGGCCTTTCTCGCCGCAGAGGATGCCGAGTTTTTCCAGCATAAAGGGGTTGACTATAAGGGGATTGTCCGTGCCATGCTCAAGAACCTCATCGCCGGAAAGATTGTCCAGGGTGGGAGCACCATCACCCAGCAGGTGACCAAGACCTTCTTCCTCACCCCCAAGAGAAGTTTCCTTCGAAAATTGAAAGAGGTGGCCTATGCCTTCGGTCTCGAACGGAATCTCACCAAAGAGGAGATCCTCTCCCTCTATCTCAATCATATCTATCTGGGAAATGGCGCCTATGGAATAGAAGCCGCCTCAGAGAGTTATTTCAATAAGCGAGTGGAACAGCTCAATCTTTCGGAGGCGGCCCTGCTGGCGGGCCTGGCTAAGGCTCCCAGCCGCTATTCGCCTGTCAACAACCTGAACCGGGCCAGAGAACGCCAGAACTATGTCCTCACGCGGATGGCGGAGCTGGGATTCATCTCGGAGGGGCAGAAAGAGAAGGCCCTCCGGACGCCCCTGAAGATTCAATCGCGGGAGAGCGCCTTCTTCAGCAAGGCCCCTTACTTTACGGAGTTCATCCGCCATCAGGTCGAGAGAAGATACGGCAAGGAGAAGCTCTATAAAGAGGGATTGAGAATCTATACCACCCTCGACCTCACGCTTCAGAAGGCCGCGCAAAAATCGGTAGAGATGGGATTGAGGGAGCTGGATAAGAGGCAGGGGTTCCGGGGGCCCGTCCAGACTTTTTCTCCTGACGAGATGAGAGACCTCATGAAAAAGAAGAGAGGGACCCTTCAGTCCCTTTCGCCGAACGAAATCTTTGAGGGAGTGATCCTTTCCAGAGATGACTCCAAAAAGCTCTACACAGTTTGGGTGGAGAACCGGAAGGGAATTCTTCCTTATGCGGAGATGACCTGGGCCCTCCATATCAAATCGACAGCCAATTTTAAACCTGGCCAGGTGAAGTCCCCTGCGGATCTTCTTAAAAACGGAGACGTCGTTCATGTGAAGGTGATGGAGCCGGCCAAAAAAGACCAACCTCTCATTCTCGCCCTGGAGCAGGCCCCCCTTGTCCAGGGCGCCCTGCTCTGCCTCGATCCGAAAACCGGGCATGTGAGAGCCCTGGTGGGAGGGCGTGATTTCAGTGAAAGTCAATTCAATCGCGCTGTCCATTCCCGGAGACAGCCTGGCTCCGCCTTCAAACCCTTCATCTATGCCGCAGCCCTGGAGAAAGGGTATACCCCCTCCACTCTTCTCATGGACTCGCCTGTAGAATATTTGGATTACGACGGAGGGCACTACTGGGCTCCGAAAAATTACGACAAGAATTTTATGGGCCCCATCACCTTCCGGAACGCCCTGGCACACTCCAGAAATGTCGTCACGGTCAAGATTCTTGAGGACATCGGTGTGAGTTATGCCCTCAAATTCATTAAAAAGATGGGGATTGAATCTCCGGTCAAGCGGGACCTCTCCATTGCCCTGGGGACCTCGGGAACCTCTATGTTAGAACTAACCTCCTCCTTTTCGGTCTTTGCCAACGGTGGAGAAAGCATTAAACCCATCTTCATCAAAAAGATCGTCACCATGAAAGGCGAAGTCCTTGAGGAGAATACCCCTTATGTTGAATGGGAGGAGCCGGAGGAGGAAGAAGGGGATGAAGAAACTCCTGCTGCCACTCCTTCCCCCGTTTCTATCCCTAATGAACGGGTTCTTTCTCCGCAGCATGCCTTTATCATCACCCATCTTCTCGAAGGAGTGGTCCAGCACGGGACAGGCCAGAGGGCGAAACTTCTTGGCAGGCCTGTTGCCGGAAAAACAGGGACCTCCAGCGACTATGCGGATGCATGGTTTATCGGGTATACTCCCTCTCTCCTCGCCGGAGTCTGGGTGGGTTTCGATGATAAGACCTCTCTTGGAAAAAACGAAACAGGTTCAAGGGCCGCCCTTCCCATCTGGATCTCTTTTATGGGTCAGGCATTGAAGGATGCGCCCTCGGAGCCTTTCAGGGTTCCTGATAAGATCGTCCTGATGAAGGTGAATCTCGAAACAGGAACCCCTGCGGATGGAAGTTCTCCACAGACCATCCTGGAGGCCTTTATCGAAGAAACCACACCAAAAGGGAAAGAAGAAGGAGCCTCAAGGACCCCGGTAAGAGCAGGGCCTCCCACAGATCTTTCCCGGCCCGTCACAACCGTTCCTTCTTTTTAGAGACCAGGGTATTTCCTATTCAATCTATAATTGTATGGACATCTGCTGAACCCCACCCCCACCCTTCCCCTCCCCCTGAAAGGGAGGGAAACTGTTCTGTTCCTCCCCCTTCAAGGGGGAGGTTAGGAGGGGGATGGGGATTTGTCGAAGCAGTTTAAAGATGTCTTCTCAATTATGGACCCATTAATATCATAGGAGAAATGTATGAAAGACGAAGAACTACAAGAGATATTCAAGAATTGTAAGACAGTGGCGGTCGTCGGTATTTCACCTAAAGAGGACAGGCCCAGTTATATTGTGGCCGCCTACCTTCAATCGAAGGGCTACCGCATCATACCGGTCCGGCCCGATGGCGATACGATCCTCGATGAAAACGTCTACCCCAACCTGATGGAGATCCCGGAAGGAATTGAAATCGATGTGGTTGATATCTTCCGGAAATCGGAAGAGGTGGCTCCCATTGTGGAAGAGGCGATCCGGAGGGGAGCCAGGGTCGTCTGGATGCAGGAAGGGGTGATTCATCAGAAGGCAGGAGAAGAGGCCGAGAAGTCAGGCCTCAAAGTGGTGATGAACCGGTGCATGAAAAAAGAACACCAGAGGTTGATAAATCAATGACAAATGCCCAATTTCAAAGTTCAAAGGAAAAATCTCCTTTTGAGAAAACCCGAATTTATTCGATATCTGGTATCATTTTAGCTCTTTGAAAAACCCTATAAACACCACCGAATAGCCGAGGCATCTTGCCTCGGATGGCGGTAATAGGTCAGGCAAGTCGGAATCGACTCGTACCGAGATGCCTGACCTATTCAGGGTTTTTTCAAACAACTAAATTGCTATGCTACGATATTTGAACTTTGACATTCCTTTGATATTTGGATTTTGGAATTTCGTACGGGTTATGAGCATAAGATGCATCTTCTTCCGTTATACCGTTCCGTGTCATACTGGGTTTCCACATCGACGAGATTCAACTTACCTACCGCCTCCTTCAGAGAGACAGCCGTGATCCGGCCATTGCGCAGGCTGACCATCTTCCCGAAATCTTCTTTGGCGATGAGATCCACGGCCGCAATCCCGAAATACCTTCCCATCCTGCGGTCATAGGCGCAGGGAGCGCCCCCCCTCTGCAGGTGGCTCAGGGTGATGCTTCGAGTCTCGATTCCCGTGGATGTTGTGATCTGATTTGCAAGAAACTCTCCAATCCCCCCCAAGGCTTTATGGCCGAAGCTATCCACGCCATTTTCTTTGATGATTTCAGAACGCCCGGAAGGTTTTGCCCCTTCGGCTACGACGATAATCTCATACCGTGTCCCTTTTCGATGGCCTTCCATGAGCAGTTCGTTCACCCGGTTCATATCGAAATCGTATTCAGGGATGAGGATGATATAGGCGCCGCTCGACTCTCCTCCTTCCAGCGCCAGCCAGCCTGCATGCCTTCCCATCGTCTCCACCACGAAAATCCTTCTGTGGGAGCCGGCTGTGGTTCGAAGACGGTCGATCTCCTCGGTGATCACATTGAGAGCGGTCTCAAATCCCAGTGTATAATCGGTTCCTGAGAGGTCCTTATCAATCGTCTTCGGAATCCCGACGACCTTCACCCCTTCGCAATGGAGTCGATTCGCCACCCCGAGGGTATCTTCACCGCCGATGGCGATCAAATAATCGATCTGAAGTCGCTTCAGGTTTTCAAGAACGGCGCTTGAACGATCTTTCTTGGGGTCATAGGGATTCGTTCTCGAAGTGCCGAGGATCGTCCCTCCATAGCGATCCCATGTTCTCACCATCTCTTCGGTCAGTGTGGAAATCCTGGAAATAGGCGGATCCCCATCTTCCTCCGGTTGAACCAGTCCTTTCCAGCCATCCCGGATTCCAATCACCTCATGCTGGACCTTCCTCATCCTCTGAAGCCTGTCATCGAGCGCAGTCTTGACCACCCATTTGATCGCCGGATTCAATCCCGCACAATCCCCTCCCCCTGTGAGCACACCGATTCTTTTTTTTTCCATTGTCTCCTCCCATACCCTGGCTCGAGGTTTTAGGATCACTTCGTCCTGAACTTCATATGGTTTCAGGACTTCACTTGAGGTCTGAGGCCAATATCTTTTGCCTCTTTGCCTCCATCCTCTAACCTCCTGATCACTGATTACTGGTCACTATTATTGTCTGAGGCCAATCCTTTATTGCCTCCAACCTCTAACCTCTAACTTTTTACAATACGTAATCCGGTCATTCCCCTCCCAATAATAATCGGAAATTCTCGCCACTTCCTGAAATCCCTTTTTGAGGTAAAACTGCTGAGCCTTTTCATAGGAAGGGATGGAAGACGTGTCGGCAAGGATCATTCTCCCCTTCAATCCCCTCACCTCTTCTTCCAGGTAATCTAAAAGTTTTGATCCGATCTTTCGCCCCTGAACTCCGGGATCAATGACAATCCAGTAAAGGTCAAAAGCCCCCATGGTCATCGGGATAGGACCGTAACAGATATACCCCAATGGCTGATCCTGATCATCCGCCGCACAGACGATCCTGTAATCCTTTGGGCCTTCCTCTCCGAGCACAATGTCGATTAATTCCATGGCTACTCCGACCTCTTCGTCGGTGAAAACGCCCGTCTCGATCACCATCCGTTGTAGCCTGTCCCTGTCTTTTGAAATCAGCGGCCTTATCTTCATCGCCCTTCTCTCTGGGATTCCCTTCTTCAAAGAGGGAATTTTCCCCCTCCCTTTGGCAAAGGGAGGTGGGGAGGGATTTTATAAAGCCTTTTTTCAAACAGCTAAAGTGTTACCCAGAATGAGATGTCATTATACACCATAGGAGTCTCTCTGGTAAACTCCTTTTAGTTTGGATATAATGTGAACTAATGATCCCCCTCTCCCCTGGTGCCTGCCTGCACGAAGCGTTTCGGCGAAGGCAGGGGAGAGGGTTGGGGTGAGGGGGGATATCCATAGGAATTTTTTCTACAAACGATGACACAAAGAGGCAGTGGCATCCTCATTCATATCACTTCGCTTCCCTCGCCTTTCGGAATCGGCGATCTGGGCCCGTCTGCTTATCGTTTTGCCGACTTCTTGGCCCAGACAAAACAGAGTTACTGGCAGGTCCTGCCTTTCAACCCAACGGACCAGGCCTGTGGAAATTCTCCTTACAGCGCCCCTTCTGCTTTTGCAGGCAATCCCCTCCTCATCAGTCCCGAGCTTCTCATGGAGTCCGGTCTTCTTAAAAAAGAGGATATCGGAGAAACGCCTTCGTTTCCAGCCGGACGTTGTGACTATGCTTCTGTGATCCCCTATAAATCGGGGTTGCTCCGCCGCGCCTACGACTCTTTTAAAACAGGGGGAAAAGAGAGAGGCGCTTTCGAAACATTCTGTAAAAAGAATGAAGGGTGGCTCGAAGATTTTACCCTGTTTTTTGTGACGAAAAAACATTTTCAAGGAAAAACATGGGGAGAGTGGGAAAAGGATCTGAGGGAAAGAAATCCGGAATCCCTTGAGAGGATCAGGAAAGACCTTCGGGTGGAAATGGAGCAGGAAAAGTTCTGCCAGTATCTCTTTTTCAAACAGTGGTCGGCTTTGAAGAGCTACTGCAATCTGAAAGGGATTCAGTTCATCGGGGATATCCCAATCTATGTCAATCATGACAGCGCCGACGTATGGGCCCAATCCGAAATCTTCAACCTGGATAAGGACAAGAAACCCCTGGGGGTTGCCGGCGTCCCTCCTGACTACTTCAGCAAGACAGGCCAGCTCTGGGGAAACCCGACCTTTCGCTGGGATAGACTCCAGAAGACGAATTACAGGTGGTGGCTTCACCGCATTTCACATAACCTCAACCTTTTTAACATTCTGCGTCTCGACCATTTCAGGGGTTTTGTCGCCTTCTGGGAGCTCCCTTCCTCGGAGCCGACAGCTCTCCATGGCAGATGGGTAGAAGCTCCTGCAGTCAATTTCTTCGAAGCCCTTCTTCAACGATTTCCGGTTCACTCTTTTATTGCGGAGGACCTGGGAGTCATTACACCCGATGTGAAAAAGGTGATGAATAGGTTCGGTTTCCCGGGCATGCGTATCCTTCAATTTGCTTTTGGTGAAAATCAACCGGCCCACCCCTACTTGCCCCACAATTTCCCGCCCAACACCGTTGTCTATACAGGCACCCATGACAATAACACAGTGAAGGGATGGTTTGAAAACGAGATCACTCCGCAGGAGAAAAAAAGAATATTCCGATATTTGGGAAAAGAGGTTTCCTCCGGTCAGGCGCCGGTTGAACTCATTCGCCTTGGGATGATGTCGGTGGCCAATACGGTCGTGATCCCTGCGCAAGATCTCCTGGGGCTGGGAGAGGAGGCGAGGATGAACCGTCCCGCCACTCTATCCGGAAATTGGGAGTGGCGACTGCTGCCGGACCAGTTGACTTCTTCCCATGCGGAACTGCTCCTTGAATTGACTGAAACTTACGGAAGAGCGAAGGTGGATGAATCTCCCCACTAATTTTTCTAATGACTGACACTAACACCGACACTGACACTTATATTCAATAAGGAGAACCGATATGAGAAAATGGATAACGGTTTTAATCTTAGGGATGCTGTTCATCGTTTTCGGATGCGCAACCGCATCACAAGATACCCCCATCAAATGCCCCAAATGCGGCGCCTTCTTTTCAACAAAGGAAGGGGCAGAAACATTCCAATGGATGGGGGGGCCAAGGGAAACGAGGTAGTAATCCAATATTACTTCATGAATTCTTTCAGGGTCATTTTCTTATAACTTTCTGAGGTAATATATTTAAGGATGACTTGAAAGAGATCGGGATTCACATACCCTGGGATGGTTGTGATCTTTCTACCATCCGGCTCAAGGAACCAGGATACAGGAAGGCCCCTCACGTGATAGGTGGAAGCAATCTTCTTCTCTTTATCTACATCGACTCGAATGGGGATAAAGTTTGTGGTTAAAAACTTGACGATTTCGGGTTGAGTGAAGGACTCCTCCTCCATCTTCTTGCAGAAAGCTCACCACTCCGCATGAAAATTAAGGAAAACCTTCTTGTTCTCCGCCTTCGCCCTTTTCAACCCATCCTTATAAGAAAACCATTTGATTCCTTCCGACCGGGCAGAGAGGGGGAGTAAAATTAAGAAGGTGCAAAGGGCGGAAAACCCGATCAATTTTTTCATGATAATCTCCAGTGGTCTGTCTTTCCCTAACTTTCTGTTATGATTCTAAGTATCCCAAATTCAAGCCTAAGTCAATCAGCGGAATCTTATGTATGTCACTGTTTGAAATTACTTGTCCCGCATTTTGGATAGTTCAAATCCTTTGTTATCATTTCTTCCATGAAAAATTCCCTTCTCTATTTTTAGGAAAAGATATATATTACAACAGGAAATGACAATGGGGATATACCTCCCCTATGCATAATCCCTTCTGAAAATAACTCGATTCCGTATAATATTTGTAAAAACGATCTTTTCTGGAAAAATAGCAAGAGATTTGAGCCTGTTTGAGAAGAAGAGAACTTTTGGTAGTTTAAGGTTTACGAAAATGTGAAAGTGGTATAAAAAGTAAAGTTAGCCCTTCACCAAAAGAGAGGCAGGCCGATGAGAAAGGCTATCAAGGAATTCATATCTATTGTGGCTAATACGGTTCCGATCAAAGAGCCTATTTACGAGTTTGGAGCGTTGCAGGTTGCCGGGCAGGAAGAGTTCGCTGATCTTCGCCCATTCTTTCCCGCAAAGAAATACATAGGCGCTGACATGCGTGAGGGTCCGGGCGTCGATAAGGTACTGGACCTTCATGACATAGACCTGCCTGCGGGATGTGTTGGCACGGTACTATGTCTGGATACTCTCGAGCATGTGGAGTATCCCCATAGGGCATTAGGGGAAATTCATCGCGTTCTGGAGCCGAATGGAATTGTTATAATCAGTAGCGTGATGGATTTCCCCATCCATGCCCATCCTTACGATTATTGGCGTTTTACTCCAGAAGCCTTTAGGTCTCTTCTGAAGCCGTTCGCTCACTCATTCATCGGGTATGTTGGAAGAGAGAACTTTCCACGTACAGTGGTAGGAATAGGCTTTAAGGGGACCTGTCCTCAATTGTTGGAGTTTGAGAAAAGGTATCAACGGTGGAAAACATCGCAGGAGATTCGTGCGGGTCTATCCATTTCTAAGTGGATACGAAGGCTTATTACTCCTCCGATTTTTTCTCGCCGGGGCAGACAAGCTCTGGGGCTAACTTGCCAATCCAGCCGACATCGTAAACTCGGCGGCCCGTCTATTCGTTAGCCCTCCTTTCTGAATCACCCCCCCTCTTCTGAAATTTTCACTTGCCAGTTTTTCCAAAAAGGTGTATACGGATATGCTCAAGAAGACTCATATAGCCACCCAGAATAGAAACGCAACTGATTTAGAGAAAGTTAAGGAATTATGGGTTTGCCTCGGCCTAAGAGACTTGAATTTTCCAACTCCAGAACTTGCTTGTTTGGGATGCAAGCCAGACAACAAATGCGCTTATTCCAAGCTTCTTACCTGTGCCTGAAAGAGTAATTGATAGCGGATCGCCAATAAACCCGGCTCAGGTGAGCCACAGCGTTGAATGATTTAGAGATGATAAGAGAAGCAAAACACAACGACATCCCCGCAATCAGAGCCCTTATGAAGGCCGAACCCGGTTTCTGGCAAGAGGACTGGCGAGATGACGTTCTGGAGCGTGGGTTTGAGGCAGCGGCGGGACTCGCGTTTGTCTATGTAGTAGACGGAGACATTATCGGATTCATATGTGGTCACGATCTTCCCCCGGTAATTATTGAGGGATCCTGGAGCCGGCGCGGGGATTTGAACCCCGGACCTACTGATTACGAATCAGTTGCTCTACCGCTGAGCTACGCCGGCCCTGGTTGATTCTTATTTATCATTTTTTAAGACAGCCGTCAATCTTCGTTAAAATACTGCAATTTTTTAGAGTTGACCAGAAATTAAAATCGTGCTAATGTTCGCACCATAAGTTACAGAAATGAGGGGACGGATATGGAGCCTATTTCCAAAAAAGACCTGACTGATGCCCTTGAGGAATTTAATAAGAAAACGATCGAACCTGGGTTCAACCGAATCGAATCGTATATCCAAAGCCAGATCGAACCCCGGTTTGACCGAATCGAATCGTATATCCAAAGCCAGATCGAACCCCGGTTTGACCGAATCGAATCGTATATCCTGAATAGAATTGAACCCCATTTCGATAAAATTGAGAAAAAACTTGAAGAACATGACAAAAGATTTGATGATCTCTTGACCCATTTCGATCAAATCTATCATCGACTGGACCGGCTTGAGACAGAATACCACACCATCACTTTTTCGATCCAGAGAATTGAGGAACAACTCGATGGAGTTGATAACCGCCTCAATGGAATCGACGGCAAATTAGATAAAGAGAGTAATCTTAAAGAGCGTCTTGAAAAGGAGGTGGCGGATTTAAAGCAAAGATCTATCCTCCTTCAAAATCGAATTGAAGAATTAGAAAACCGTATCAAAATCCTATCTTAGCGCGAAGTGATAAGCCACGGCATTGAAAAAATTCATCCTGCCTCTTCTGGTTACCATCGGAATCCTTCTTGTCCTCTTTACCCAGATCTCGATCAAAGACCTTTATCGCCTCCTTATAAATATGAATCCGTACTGGGCTGTTTTGGGATCCGCTGCCTATCTTCTCGCGATCTTCCTCCGGGCTTTAAGGTTCAGATGGCTGATCCACTCCAAAGGAATTCGCCTCCCCGAGCTTTTTAATATCACCGTCTTCTATCATTTAGCCCTGATGGTCCTTCCCTCCAAATTAGGGGAACTCTCCTATCCCTATTTTCTAAACAGACTGAGTGGATTGAGCATGACGGAGGGCCTGGCCTCCTTGATTGCATCGAGGGTCTATGATTTTTTTATTGTCCTGATCATCTTTTTATTTACTATCATCGGATTCCGGAGTTTTCTCCAGATGAATCTGCTTTTGATCATCCTTTTCTCCATTCTTCTGATCCTCTCTGTCTTGGTTGCATTTTTCCATATGAGCGCTTTCCTGGGGTGGGTCTCCATCCTCACGGGAAAAATGAGCGGATGGCCCAGGTTAAAAAACAGCAAAACTCTCCATTGGGCCCAAAGAAAGATTCATGAGATGGCGGAGGATTTCTATGCAATCAAGGCCAGAAAAACCTATTTTTCGGTGAGCCTGGCAAGCCTGGGATCATGGATGATGATCTTCTATGTCTTTTATGCCTTTCTGAGAGGGTTCGGGATTGAGGTGTCGTTATTAAAGGTTGTGTTCGGATCGACCATTGCGGTGATCGCCAATGCCCTTCCGATCAGCGGGCTTGGAAACTGGGGAACGCTCGAGGCAGGATGGACGGCCGGGTTCCTGATCGTTGGACTCTCCAAGGAAGAGGCCATTGCCACGGGTTTGGGGGTTCATATTCTAATCTTTCTTCTCTGCGCCATCACGGCTCTCATCTGCTGGGCTTCTCTGAACCTATCCCGTCAGGGGCAAAAAACAATAAAGCCCTCCCCCGTGTTAAAGAGCAACCAAGTCGTTTCAACTCGAAACCGAGAGGAGGGCTTTCCGGATAATGACCGCAACAGGGGGTAAGGCTCAAACCCTCTGGCTGACATTTCGCTTTGAGGCCTTCAAAGGGTTGAGTTTGAAGGTGTCTTCCTTCACTTCCTTTTTAATGTGGGTGGCGAAATTACAGGATCCCTTTGTCCATTTCAAGCTGGGCTCACAATAGGTCTTGCAATAAGATCCTGCCTCATAAGTCACCACTCGATCACACCCTTTGCAGGACTCCACGACGGGATAACATCTCCCACCGTTGTAGGAACAGCCGTTCTTCTTCATGAAGATACATTCTGCTCCTGTTTTTATGGTTAGACAAACCATGTCGATCTACCCCCTTTCATTATGGATTGATTTTTAAAACGTATTGAAAATAAAGAGGATTTTCTATTCCCTCGCAAAACCCAAAAAAAAGAGTTACCATTTTGGGTAACTCGTTTTGGTACAAAACCAACCGAGATAGTAATTATTTAATATAAATAAATATATTTGTCAAGAGTATTTCATGAGATTTCTAAAAAAGTCCAGAAATCTCTGATTACATCGATTGGGAACCGATTACACAGATCTGAAATTCAATAAGATATCAATGTTGTCCTCCATCCTTATCCTTCTTGCAGTTACGATGCTTCTGGGAAGCAGCCTTCCAATCCATGCTATCTCAAAGAAAATGGAAGATCCTCTTTTCTGGGTCAGGGCAATCAAGAATCCGGAGCGTCTTCTCTTAACCTCCTCTGAGATTCAGAAGATGAATGAAGAAAATCTTAAAAAACGGGACCTTCTCCTCTGCAGAGTAGAAGATATAAAAGAGGAATGGACCAGGGAAGAGATCCTCTCTTTTTTAACGGAGGATTGGGAGGGTTTTGGAAAAACGAAAGAAATTCGATATGGAAAGGATGGAAATCCCCTGGGTGATTCTTTCTGGAATGAAATAAAGGAAAATATGAACCAGGTCCGGTTAAAAGAACGGAATCAACTCCAGTTTGCTCTGACCATTCAGCGGACCGATATCCGGGTTTTCCCCACCGATGAAGCTTCGAGGAAAAATCGAACCAGCCTTGAGTTTGACCTGTTCCAGCATTCCGCCATCGCCCCAGGGTCACCGGTTGGAATTTATCACTTCAGCCGGGACAACCTCTGGGTCTATGTACAGACCTCCTTTATCCGCGGATGGATTCGGGCGAAAGATCTGGCCATCGCGATGGATAAAAATGACGCAATGGGGCAGCCGGTACAAAAGGAGCCTCTGGTTATCATAGGAAATTTCGTCAGGGTCTTTGATGATCCCCTCTTCCGGCAGTCGATTTTTTCCGTCCAGATGGGAACGACCTTTCCGATCATTGATCTCCCGAGAAAGGCGAAACCCTCAAATCCTATAGAAAATAACAAAAAAATTTCCTCTCCCCTGGCGGGAGAGGGGCAGGGTGAGGGGGCCCCGTCAAGGGGGAGGATAGTGGATAGTAATCTATCATCCAAGGGAGGCCATGGGGCCTTAGGAAATTATTATGTCATTAAAATACCCTTCAGGGAAAGCGATGGCCGGCTGTCTTTTCGACATGGATTCATCCCTGCTGATGATAATGTTCATTACGGTTTTCTCCCTTATTCTCAGAAAAACCTGGCTCAACAGGCCTTTACGATGCTTCATCAGCCCTATGGCTGGGGAGAGGAGTCCGGGGGGAGAGACTGCTCGCGTTTTATTATGGACCTCTTCAACACGTTCGGTATTTTAATGCCCCGCAATTCGAATCATCAGGCCAGAATGGGGGTCTCTCTCGAACCACTTGAAGGAAAGACGGCAGAGGAAAAGAAAACAATATTAGACCGGGCCATTCCCATGGCCACGCTCCTTCGGATGCCTGGCCATATCATGCTCTATCTGGGCAAGTATAACGGGGAACATTATGCCATACACAGCATCTGGGGGATTCAGAAGGGAGGAAGATCAGGCCCTGCATATCAGAAGATCGGAAAAGTCGTCGTCACCGATCTAAGCCTCGGCAAAGGAGGTCCCCGTGGATCCCTTCTCCAACGCCTCATCGAAATCCGACTCATCGGTCCGGGTTCTGATGTTAAAAAATGAGCCAAGATCGTAATCGTATCTGAATAGAATCTGATTTGACAAACCCCGCAAATAAACTTAAAATTTCAAAAAATCAATCCCCTACTCCATTCCTCTTCCCGATGGAAAGAAATGGTGTAAAAAAAGAGAGGAACATCGATGAAATTTAAATTGATCCTTACTTTATGTTTATTTTCCCTTCTCGCCTTCCCTTTTCAATCTGTTAGCCAGCCCAGAGATCCGGGTAAAGTCTATAAAGTGGCCATTCTTCCCTTCCTCATTCACAGCCAGGAGAACCTCGATTACCTGAGGGATGGCATCAATGACATCCTGACCTCCCGGATCACTGTGGAGGGAAGAATTATCGTCGTTGAGCGGACTATTGTAGAGAGAGCACTGTGGGAAATGAGGCCCATGCGTCTCGATGAGACAGCGGCCAAAGAGGCTGGAACGAGAGTCGGGGCCGACTATGTCGTTCTCGGAAGCATTACCAAGATTGGCAATTACATCAGCCTCGATGCCCGGCTCATCAGCATTACCGACGATAAACCTCCGCTTGGCGCCTATACCCAGCACAAAGGAATCGATGATGTAATGACTAAAATCGGAGATTTTGCGCAGGATATCGGATTCAGAATCCTTGGGCGCCGTGCTACGACAGTTCGTCCGTCGGACCCCAGATCCTCACAGATCATTCGCCCGGAGAGAGACATCGGAAGGATTGGCCAGGGGGAATTGGGCTTCAAAAAAAGTCAGATCTTTAACTTCGAAATCAAAGGGATTGATATCGGCGATGTGGACGGAGATAAGAAGAACGAAGTGGTGGTCATCGATAATCACAACATCTATGTTTTTAAATACGATGGAGATAAATTGAGCCTCTTTCGGAAGATTGAGGCGGGCTACCAGCATAATTTCCTCACCCTCGATGTCGCGGATGTGAATCGAAACGGTTATGCGGAGATTATTGTGACTTCCGTCATTGATGATAATCTTCAGTCCATGATCATCGAATTTGAACAGGGAGAATTCAAGACGATCACCCGGAAGGCGGGCTGGTTCTTCAGGGTCCTCGAACACCCCAAAGAAGGCCCTTTATTGATGGGACAGCAGATGGGCTCTGACGGGCTATTTACCGGATCCATCTATAAATTCGCCTGGAAAAAGAAATCATTCGAAAAGGGGCCGAAGATGGGCCTTCCGAAAGATACTAAAATTTTCGGTTTAACCGTAGCCGATGTCCGCAATGAAGGCAAATTAAACACGGTCTTGCTGGACCGAAGGGACAAAATAAGCATCCTTTCTTCTGACGGAAAACCGGTCTGGACCAGCAGGGAAAGCTTCGGGGGAACTGCAAATTCTTACGATACATCAAAGAAAAAACCCGATGGATTCAGGCCCACGGATGCCCCATCCTGGCGGGTGTTCATCCCGGGACGAATTCTATCAAGAGACCTCGACGGAGATGGTGTGAATGAGATCATCATTAACAAGAACTATTCTTCATTGACCATGTTTGAAAAGGCTAAAACGTATGAAACCGGCGAGGTATATAACATGATCTGGGACCAGGATAGCCTGGTTACCTACTGGAAAACAAAGGAGATTACCGGATATATTTCCGACTTTCAGGTAAGAGATGCCGACAATGACGGGAATGAAGATCTGGTTATTGCGGTTGTGGAATCCCAGGCATCAGGCGCCCTAGGTTCAAAAGGCGCCAGTGCGATTCTTTTTTTCAAGCTCTTTTGAGAATTTTTAACCGTTGTCACCGGTACATAAGTCATTGTCCTCTAATACCGCCATAATAAACAAAGCACAAAAAAAGCACAAAAAAAGTACTTGACAAGTTTTTTGTGAGGTGCTATAGAATTAGGAAATTTTAATCTCCTTGTAAGTTCTTTTCACAAAATCCATAGGGAAAGGAGGTGAAAGTGTTAAGGAGGTAAGGAGGTTGGCTAAGGTTTACCCCGTTAGAAATTCCAGTGGGAAATTAAACCCTGCCGGAATTATTCTGAAATATAACCCCGTTGCAGAGAAACGGGGCATTATTTCTAACGGGGCAAAGTGGTAGTGAATTCTGTTAGTGACTCTTAGGGGCACGAAACACGCCTGCATGCAGGAAGGTTGGCGCTTTGAGTGTGCAGGCACGATTCACCAATCACGAAACTAAAAATTGAGGAGGAAAAGAGATGAAAAAAATTGTTGTTCTTAGTTTAATTGCTTTACTGGTTCTTGCTTTTGGAGCCACGGCATTTGCCCAGGCCAAGAAAGATGAACCAGCCATGCAGTTCAAGGCATCCGGCTTCATCGATGCCCTGTTTAACTCGTATGTCAACGTCACAGATGGTTCCGGGGGCGCCGGTATATTCGATACCATTCCTGGAACCTTTAAACGGGCCGCGTCGCCTAACGGATTTGATGAGAATGCAAGCTACTGGGCGACCCGTGCCAGGCTCAAATTCGACTGGATCATGGGAAAACAGTCCTCTGCAACCATGATCTTCGAGATGGACTCCTCTCAATGGGGTGAAATCGCTGGAACCGGCGCTCAGAGGAACCAGATGGGCCAATGGGCCGCTGACCGGGCTGCTGTCGAAGTAAAGAACGTTTATTTCGACTTTGGCGTTCCGGCCATTACTGTCCCGATTACCGTTAGAGTGGGTATGCACCCCCTTAACATCCGGCCCAATCTGCTGGTCTACACCGATGGCATGGGTATCATAGGCAGTATCAAGGTTGACCCTGCAAACATTCAGCTCATCTATTTCAAACCCCTTGAAGGAACAACCTGGACTGCGGACGATGTCAATGTTTACGGGCTCCATGCCAATGCAAAGGTCGGACCGGTAACTGCCGGAGGCTATGCTCTTTACTACAATATGAACAGTTATCCGTTTGTAGCAGAAACAGCCTCACTACCACTTTTCCCCGCAGTTTCACCCACCGATAATAACGCTGATATTTGGTGGTTTGGCGCCTATGCGGACGGAAAAGTCGGCCCGGTCAATCTCAACTTCGATTTCATCTATGACCGAGGAACGGTTGAAAGAAGAAGCAGTTTGACTTCTGTTCGTGATGTAAAATTACGCGGCTGGACGACCCGTGCCAAAGTTGACTTCCCATGGGAAAAATTAAACTTTGGAGTAGTCGGAAACTATTCTTCAGGAGCTGATTTGAAGAAGACCGGTGCACGTGGATTACCTGGTGACCCGGTTGCATTCAACGGCGGAGCCCCTGCTATCGCCAGCACTAAGGTGGGTTCCTATATCGTCCCGCCCGGTTCAGAAGCCGGCGCCATCTACGGAGAGTCGGTTGTCATGTTCAGCTTTGGACCGAACCGCGGAACTTCGGGTATCGCCAACAGCAACAATTACACCCGGGTAAGCAGGGGTGGACCTGGCGGAACCTGGCTGGGAAAAGCATATGCCAGCTTCAAACCCACTCCATGGTATAAAGTCACTGTCCAGGGTATGTACATCGGTGACACCACGAAGAATGGAAACACCTTTGGTACGGCAGTGAAACCCACAGGGCTTTTGAGAGACGACAAAGACATCGGCTGGGAGGCCGACCTGATCAATGAGATCCAGATTTACAAGAATCTCAGTTTCGTCCTTGCCGGCGGCTATCTCTGGGCTGGGGATGCTATGGATCAAAGAATCCCTCTTACGCTCACCAACGACTCGCCCAAAAATCCCTGGCAGATCACTGGAATCCTGACCTACAGCTTCTAACCGAAGCTCGTAGCTAAAAAGGGCGGTCATCTGACCGCCCTTTTTTTATCTTGACTTTTAATGGACAATGCATCATTATTTCAGAGAAGGTGAGAGGTCGAATGATTCAAAACAAGCTCATTCTCTTAATTATTTTTATCTGTATGGGGGTGATCTTATCTTTCAATCCAGCCTTTGCGCAAACCCAAAAAGATATATTGGATATCAGGGAACGCCTTATCAGACTTGAAGAGGGACAAAAGGCCTTGAATCAAAGGATAGATGATTTGGATAAGAGGCTCGGCGTCAGGATAGATGGTCTTGAAAAACGGATGGATTACCTCGTAAATCTCATTTATGTAGTTCTCGCCGGAATGTTCACCCTTGTTGGATTTGTCCTCTGGGACCGACGATCCGCCCTTGCCCCTGCCATCAGAAGAACACGAGATATTGAAGAAAGAGAAGAGAAACTCGAAAGAGCTATTAAAGAATTCGCTTTAAAGAACCCTGATATGAAAGAAATCCTCAAAAGTCTCGGTTTGATTTGAGATATTTTCCCCTGCCTTGACATCTTCTGGAAAATTAGTAATATAACAGCAATACTTCCCCCTCCATTGTCCCTCCTCCCACAAGGGGGGAAGGGACAAGAGTGAGCGCTTACTTGCGAAGTGTGGAGGAATAAAAAAATAAGGAGTCATCATGATTAAAAGAATAAGATTCTTTCATCTTTGCATTTTTTTAACCCTATCTGTTTTTTTTCTGGCCTCCTGCTCCAGTCTCCCACTGATTGGAAAGAAGGAGGAGAAGAAGGGTGAAAAACTCCCCGAGGGAAAGACAGTGACAGTCGAAGGGATGGGAACAGTCAAGGGAGTCAATCCTCCCAGAGCGGATACTCCCCCTCCCAAAAAATCTGCTTCTGAACCTGCTCCGAAGAGAGAGCCGGAAATGAGGATGGCTTCTGCTCCTGCCCGGCCATTTGCCGGCGCCCCACTTCCTTTCCTCCAGATGGGCTTTAAAAAGAAGGTAGCCATTTTGGACTTCGATAATAAAACAACCTATCAAGAAGAGAAGATCGGAGAGGCAGTCGCAAAGAGGTTTTCGGATAAATTAGAGGCCACCCAGCGGGTGGTCATCATGGATAAAGCCGTCGTTGCAGAGATGTTGAAACGGGAAGGAGTTAAGTTCGATAGTCTGACTGAACTGCCGGTGATGAAACGCGCTCACCAGTCCCTTGGCATCCAGGCCTTTGCTCTTGGGACAGTTACGGATGTAAGCATCCTCTCTTCCAAAACCTCTGAGACATCGGATGAAGAGGTCTCCTACGCTACGGCAAAGGTGGAGATCCGTCTCATTGATGCCTCCACAGGAAATCTGCTTAAAACCTTTATCGGAAGAAGCCCCATCTTCGGCACCAAAGAGTCAGGAGAATATAGCCGGAGCAAGGCAGCGCTGAAGGCTATTGATTTTGGGCTGGAGGAAATCCTGGAGGGTTTTTTCAGACAGCTTGAATACCTGGACTGGACGACCACGATTGCGAAGATTGAAGGGGAGAATCTTTTTATCAATGCAGGCAGGCTTTCCGGCCTGCGGATCGGGGATACCCTCGAGATTTATGAGCCTGGAAAAGAGATCATTCATCCCGCCACAAAAATCTCTCTTGGGTGGACCACAGGCCAGATGAAAGGGATATCGAAGATCTCGGAACTCTTCGGTGTGGATGCGGCCATCGGGAAATTGGTCCAGGGCGGCAACTTCAGTCCCAATGATGTGGTGAAATCGACGGCAAGGTAATTGTGTCTCTTCGCACCCCCCTCGCCCCGTCCCTCTCTGGTGGCCACAGGCGTCACGCCTGTGCTACCGGGGAGAGGGAAATAATTTGTAAACCCGGTTTTAAATTCCCCCATTTGCTCTTCGCCGCTTTCCTTGACAAGGAGGTAACCTCTTCATTAATATTCACTATCGATTGAATAATGAGTATCCATTTAGCTCTTTGAGATAACTCTTCCAAATCCCTCCCCTGCCTTCGCCGAAGCGGCTTCGCGCAGGCAGGCCACCTCCCTTTGCCCTCCGGGCCAGAGGCCACATGGGCCGGCGGCTAAAGGGAGGAGAAATCTCTCTCCTCTTCTGACAAAGGAAGAAAGGAGTTATGGGAGAGAAAAAAGGAGAAAAAAATGCGGCTTCCTCAATTTGAATATGTAGAGCCAAAGACACTTAAGCAGGCTTCAAAGACGTTAGCTTCGGATAAAAGGACTGTTGCCCTCGCAGGAGGGACAGATCTTCTTGTCAATATGAAGCACAGAGTGATCGAGCCAAAAAGGATCATCAACCTCAAGACGATCCCTAAACTCAACCACGTCGCCGCAGGTAAAGAGGGTTTGAGAATCGGGGCCCTTGCGACCCTTCATGATATTTCTTCCTCGCTTGTGATCAAAGAGAGATGCCCTGCTCTGGCCCAGGCCGCCAGGGAGGTAGGAGCCTATGCCCACCAGGCAATGGGGACTTTAGGCGGAAACCTCTGCCAGGGAAATCGTTGCCGTTTCTATAATCAATCCGCCTTCTGGAGGGGAGTGAGACCTCCCTGCTTCAAAGTCGCAGGGAAGGTTTGCTATGTGGTTCCAAAATCGAAGGAATGCCATTCCGCTTACTGCGGTGATCTGGCTCCTGTGCTCATCGCTCTGGACGCTCAGATGAAGATCGCTGGCCCCGAAGGGGAACGTTCTCTCCCCCTCAAAAAACTCTATACCCATAACGGAATAAAACCTCTCTCTCTGAAAAAAGGGGAGATTTTGAGAGAGATTCTCATCCCTCCCTCTTCAGGCAAAACCCTCTACCTGAAATGGAGGTTCAGGGATTCCCTTGAATTTCCCATCCTCTCCCTGGCTCTCCATATCGAAAAAGATGGAAAGGATCAGGTCAAAAATGGAAGGATCGTCTTCAGTGCGGCGGGCAGAGGGCCGGTTGAGGCTGTTTTAGCGGAAAAGATGATGAAGGGCATATCTTTCGATGAAGCCATGATTGAAAGAATCTCAGACCAGGCGGTGAAAGAAATTTCGCCGATGCGCACCTCCATCCATTCTCCGGCCTATAAAAGGAAAATGGCAGGAATCCTTTTGAAGCAAGCACTGGAACAATTGCGGAATGCAAAATGATGATTACGGAATTTAGATCCCAACAAGGGTTATCTTCCTAAATTCAAAACACTCCCCTCACCCCAACCCTCTCCCCCAAGGGGAGAGGGTTGGGGTGAGGGGGGAAAGGGACTTTTTATGAAACATATCATCAAGCTTCATGTCAATGGCGAAGATTATGAGGTGCTCACCGAAATCCACAAGACCCTCCTTGAGGTGTTGAGGGAAAATCTGGGATTGACAGGAACGAAACGGGGATGTGATCTGGGCGCCTGCGGCGCCTGCACCGTCCTCATTAATGACAAGCCTCATCTCTCCTGTTTGACCCTCGCCGTGGATGTTCAGGGAAAGACGATTACGACGATCGAAGGTCTGGCAAAAGATGGAGAACTCCACCCCCTTCAAAAAGCCTTTGCCGAGAAGGGCGCCATCCAGTGCGGATTCTGCACGCCCGGGATGATCCTTACTGCCAGGGCATTCCTCGATGAAAATCCCCATCCATCGGAGGAAGAGGTGAAGAAAGCGATATCCGGAAACCTCTGCCGCTGCACAGGTTATGTAAAGATTGTGGAGGCGGTACGGTCAGTGGCTGAAAAGACATAAAGGCAACTGAATGCGCTCACCCTAACGAAGGAAGGATTAAAAGTGCTGAGGTTTTGGAATAATGGTAACAATTTAGTGCTTTGAAAAAACTGATCTAATCCCCCTTCATCCCCCTTTGTCAAAAGGGGGAAATCTTACCCCTCCCTTTGGCAAAGGGAGGTTGGGAGGGATTTTATAAGAGGATTTCAAAAAGCTAAATTGATACGAATAATGAAGTTCTAAAAAGTACAGAAGGGGTATTTGAAGTAATAAGTGATATATGTTCGTCCACCCTCCCCTAACCCCTCCCATCAAGGGAGGGGAAACAGATCGGGTGGCCTCCTATCAAGGGAGGGTAAGAATATAGGTTTTGATTAGGTCGCACATCGGAGGTTTCCATGAATAAATTCAATGTTGTCGGCAAGCGTGAACCCATGCTTGATGCCCTGGAGAAGGCAACCGGCCAGGCGAGATATACGGATGACCTTTCTCTTCCTGGAATGCTCTTCGGGAAAATTCTGCGAAACCCCCATCCCCATGCAAAGATCCTCCATGTCGATCTGACCGGAGCCTTAAAAGTTAAAGGGATCCGGGGAGCCATCAGTGGAAGGGATATTCCGAAGAAAAAGTATGGCATCGTTCCAATGGCAAAGGATGAATATGCACTGGCGATCGATAAAGTCCGTTACATCGGGGATGAAGTCGCCGCCGTCGTAGCCACCTCAATCGATGCGGCAGAAGAGGCGGCCTCCAGGATTCGGGTTGATTATGAGGTCCTCCCCGCTGTTTTTGATCCCTTAGAGGCGATGAAGCCCGGAGCGCCTGTCATTCACGATGAAGTGCCTAATAATGTGAGCGCTACGATCCGGAAAGAGTTCGGGGATGTTGAGAGAGCATTTTTAGCATCGGATTTTGTCTTTGAAGACGACTTCAAAACCCAGGCGATCAATCATGCTCCTATCGAACCTCAGGCTGCACTGGCGATGGTGGACCATTCCGGTAAAGTTACCCTCTGGTCTTCCACGCAGATTCCTTTTTTTCTCAGAAGAAATCTTGCCGCCACACTCGATCTCCCCGAGAGCAGGGTCCGGATCATCAAACCGAAAGTGGGAGGCGGATTTGGCCAGAAGATCGACCTCTATGCGAAGGACTTCTGTGCCGCTTTCTTCTCGATGAGGACAAAGAAACCTGTTAAGTTTGTTTATGACCGCGAAGAGGTCTTCACCTCCACGAGACAGAGACACCCTTTTCATATCCATCTCAAGACAGGAATGAAGAAAGACGGGACGATTAACGCCCAGCAGTTCAGGGCCATCGCTGATGGAGGCGCCTATAACAGCACCGCCCCTCTGATGATCACCCTTGCCTGTTATTTCATCATGCTCCCCTACCGCCTCGAAAATCTCCTCTTTGAAGGCTGCCATGTCTATACGAACAAACCTGTCGGAGGAGCAATGAGAGGACACGGGATTCCCCAGGTTCGGTTTGCTGTGGAAAATCAATTGGACATCATCGCTGAGAAGATGGGGATCGATCCGCTGGAACTCCGGCTCAAGAATGCTTTCCATGCCGGAGAGCCTCACCCTGCAAAATTACTGGTCCAGAGTTGCGGCTTCCATGATACCTTGATCAAAGCCGCTGAGGGAATCAACTGGAAAGAGAAACATGGCAAGCTTCCTTTTGGCAGAGGCGTGGGCATGGCTGGAGCCAGTTTTCCGAGCGGAGTCTCCAATATGAGCCATATCTCTTCGGGCGCTGTGGTCAAGATCGAGCGGGATGGCTCCATCACCCTTCTCACGGGCGCCGCTGATATCGGGCAGGGCGCTGAAACCGTCATCTCCCAGATCACTGCAGAAGAGCTGGGCGTCTCTCTTGACAGCATCCGCATCACCGCAGCGGATACGGAGATCACGCCTCTCGATCCGGGAACATTTGGAAGCGGCGTCACCTTGAGAGCCGGAAATGCCGCCAGGATGGCTGCTCGCGATGCCAGAGAGAAGCTCTTTGAAGCAGTCGCCGAAAAACTGGAAGCCAATGTCAACGAATTAGAGGCCAAGGATGGCCGGATCTATATTAAAGGAAATCCCGAAAGGAAGATGCATTTTCTGGAGGCGATTAAAGTCTATCAATATTCTGACCGACCCATGCCTATCATCGGTCTTGGCTCTTATTTTCCCCCGGCCAAAGAGCCCACCACTCTTCTCAAAGAAGATGGTAATTTTTCTCCTGCCTATTCCTTCATGACCCAGGCGGCGGAAGTGGAAGTGGATACCCAAACGGGAAAGATCAAGGTATTGAAGATGGTGGCAAGCCATGATTGCGGAAGGGCAATCAATCCCATGCTGGTGGAAGGCCAGCTCGAAGGCTCAGTCGTCGGAGGAATGGGCCAGGCCCTTTATGAAGATGTGATCACGGAGAAAGGACAGGTCCTCAATCCTTCTTTTCTGGATTACGGGATCCCGACGGCGATGGAAGTCCCATCGATCACCTCAGTCGAGGTTGAGACGGACGATCCCGAAGGGCCTTTCGGCGCAAAAGAGTCGGGCGAAGGAACCCAATTGGCGCCGGCTCCCGCTATCATCAATGCCATCTATGATGCTATTGGCGTAAGGTTTAAGAGCCTCCCTGTCACGCCGGATAAGGTGTTGGAGGCGCTGAGTCAAAAGGGGCAACAATAACCAAATAAACCTCATCCCATGAAGGTTTGGGGGATGGATTTCTACCGATTTCGTAAAAGAAGGGGGGACCACTTTTGGAGGTTTTGAATCTTCTCAAAGTTCTTCACCTGATCCACAATTTTTAAGCGCCTTTCCCTCGTTAAAACCCGACCACTCAAATCGTTAAATTTTTCGATCACTTCATCCCAGGAAAGAGGATTTTCAGGATCACCCTTACAATATTCAACTTTTGTGAAATATCTCTTTCCATCTTTTGTTAAGATTTCAGCGGTTGCGCACCACTGCTTTGGGAAGGCCTTCTCCAGATCGGGGTCCGTCACACATTCAACCCGTCTCATCATTCGTTTCACTTCTTCTGACCGAATTTTAGAGAGATGAAACTCCCCCAGACCCGCTTTTCGGTAAAGA
>Ga0154725_1124_pt1 | contig 32199 bp, 25 predicted proteins | sample Rifle2008BG16ft_FD_105733 | JGI IMG/M metagenome (GOLD analysis project Ga0154725, IMG submission 105733) | Deltaproteobacteria bacterium RBG_16_49_23 | reverse complement strand
TTCAATTGCTTCTTTCAAGGTTGTCCCCAGGGTTTCGATTAATTCCTGACGGGTGCGTTCCTGGCAGTTTACACCTGGGATCTCCTCTATCCATCCTATCCACCAGTCGCCTTGCTGTTTTATTACCGCTGTATATTCTGTGGCCATGGATTATCCTCCTTCGTTCTCATTATATTTTCATTATAATAGATATTTAGTAATGTTGGAATACATCGTTATTTATGACCTAACCATTGATTATCTTGCCATTTTGCCCTGATAATGCGTTAATAACCGGGTTTTTGGGCAGTTTTGCCCGATGTCTATTATCAGGGATATCGGGCCATGATGTTAGGAGTCTTATATGCCTGATTCGACAAAAAGTCAACAACCACAACTTCTCGATTAAGTCCGACAGGTACTCCGTGTGCACCACTACTCCATTCACACCGAGCGATCCTACATGGACTGGATCGTGCGGTTTGTTAGTTAGAATCAGTCAGATCCAGACTTGGTTTTTTTGAGATGGTAGAACACTATCAAAAAGAGATGGAGGCGTCAAGATGTTTAAAGGGAGGATTTAGGGTTAAATCTTCAATTTTCAATTTACTAACGAGTCCGTAATTGATCCCGATTTAATCGGGATGAAAATCTCCCCTCGCCCCTCTTTGCCAAACTGATCCTTACCCATAAATAGGGGGGCTGGACACAAGGAGCACTCCGACAGATCCCCCATCCCCCTCCTGACCTCCCCCTTGAAGGGGGAGGAATCACGCGAAGCGCGTGACGATTACCCTCCCCTTCAGGGGGAGGGGCGGGGTGGGGGTAGGGTATGCCAAAGCCTCAATTGCACCAGTCATACGTTCCATCCTTGTGTCCAGCCCCACGACTTATGGGACACGGTCAGCTTATGATGGGGGAAGGTAAGGATGGGAGTGGACGTCCTGGACCTTCCCCTCCCCCACCGTGGTGGGAGGAACTTTTTTTTGGCTCAATTGGGGTGTTACTAAATTTTGAATTTTTCTTTTAATGTCTCCAGCGCCTCTTCTCTGGTTTTGATCTCACCCTCAACCTGCCTTTCATGGATGAAATTTAGGATTTCACCCACTTTGGGTCCGGAGGAGTAACCCAGAGCCATCACATCGTACCCGGTGATGAGCGGGGGAGGGTGGACGATATCCTTTTCCTCTAATAATTCCAGGATCCGGAGGCAGTGTCCTTCAACAATCTCGTCAATCTGGATGGATAGGATTCCACGGCTTGCTTCTTTATCCGCAAGGGTATGAAAGACAAGCAAGAGGGTGTCTTCCCCCGCTTGATTGACCAGCCTTTTAAGGGCGGACTCCCCGGTCTCCGAGGAGAGGTTGAGGATTCTCATATGATGCTTGATGAGGCGAAGGATTCTGTTCTTCATCGGATTGGAGAATCTCAGCCTGTCCATGATAGCCTCCGCTCTCTTGCAAGAGAAGGATTCATGGTGGTAGAAGTGGACCCTCCCTTTCTCATCCCGGGAATAGGTATCCTGTTTCCCGAGGTCATGGAAGAGGGCGGCGTAATATAATGTCAACCTCTCTTCCTGCGCCAGGGAGATTGTCTTTCCATTCCAGGCCATCCCTTCCAAGGCCAAGGGAATTTTATCGATCATGAGAAGGATATGAGAGAGGACATCAAGATGATGGTGACGGCTCTGGCCAAGGCTTTCCAGTCCACTTAATTCCGGCATGAGAATGAAAAGGAGCCCCAGCTCATGGAGAGATTTCATCCCGAGGCCTGGACGGGAGGAGAGGAGGATCCGGTCCAGTTCCATCTTGATTCTTTCACCGGGAAGTTTCCTGACCAATTCTTTCTTTGAAAGGATCTCCTCTTCTAATTTAATATTCATTGTAAACCCTGCGAGGGTACAGAGATAACGGATCGCCCGCAACATCCGTAAGGGATCCTGCTCCATGGAGCGGGGAGAGACGGAACGGATCAATCCATGTTCAATATCGCTGAAAGCCCCTTCAACCGAATGGCATGTCTCATCGCGAAGAGAGACGGCTATGGCGTTCATGGTGAAGTCTCTTCTCCGGAGATCCTCTTCCAGGGTCTCTCCCTGAAAGAAAGTGACATCGATTGAAATTTCCTTCCGGATCATCCTGTAGGTGATGGTGCCTGCTTCCTCTTTTCCCACTTTAAAGAAATGAAATTGGAGACTATTCTCGATCATTGAGATGTAGGAGGAGAACTCCTTCGGCAGGGCGAAGTCATAATCCATTCCTGGCTGCTGAGAGGCAGGAGTGCGAGCTCCGAGAAGCAAATCGCGCAGATACCCTCCCACAAGAAAGAAAGGAACTCCCTTCTCCTTTGCCAGGGTGGAAAGTTTGAATAGAATCGGGTCTTCGAGGACCTTCCGGATTAACGCCTTTTCTTCCATCGGAGATTCTGCTAAGAAAATAACTTCTTTAAATCCCTCCCAACCTCCCTTTTCCAAAGGGAGGTGTAATTATCCCTCTTTGTAAAAGGGGGATTGAGGGGGGATTTTCATAGTCCGAGATTCTGTTTGATTAACATCCCTGTTTGTGGTAACTTCGATTCAAAGGATAGACGATTGCGAGGAGGCTTGTCAATTGGCATTGGGACTTGAAACCGGGAGGACGATCAGGGAAGAGCTGGAGGAACAGGAGAAGAAGTTTCTTTCGCCCTTTGCCACATTGAGTTCGATGAGTAAAGGAAGACTATCGGTTGAGGAGAAATGTCCTCTCAGGCCGGCCTTCCAGCACGACCGGGACCGGATCATCCATTCCAAATCTTTCAGGAGACTGACACATAAGACTCAGGTCTTTCTTGCTCCCACCGGAGACCATTACCGCACCCGGTTGACTCATACCCTTGAGGTCTCTCAAATCGCCCGGACAATCTCAAAAGCCCTGCGGCTCAATGAAGATCTGACCGAGGCCATCTCATTAGGCCACGATCTGGGCCATACCCCGTTCGGACATGCGGGCGAAGACACCCTCAATGCCATCCTCCCGGGCGGGTTTAATCACTCCGATCAGAGTTTGAGGGTGGTGGATCTTCTTGAAAAAGATGGAAGAGGATTGAACCTCACCCTGGAAGTGAGGGACGGAATCTTAAAACATACGAAGGGAAAAGGAGAAATTCTCTGCAAGGATCCCGGTTCCATGGCCTCCACGCTGGAGGGTCAGGTTGTGCGGCTGGCTGATATCATCGCTTACATCAATCACGACATCGATGATGCCATACGGGGTGAAGTGATCTCCCTGAAGGATATTCCTGAGGATTGCATCAGACGGTTAGGGGATACCCATTCGAAGCGGATCAATACGATGGTCAATGATATCGTGTCGGAGACCTTACGGGCGGGGGGCGGACGTCTCACAATTTCAGAGGAGATTCTTTCTGCGATGTGGGATCTGAGAGAGTTCCTCTGGGAGAGGGTTTATGAGAATGAGACCGTCCATGCCGATTTTCACAAGGCGGCCAAGATTTTAAGGGAACTCTACCAATATTTTATGGAAAAGCCGGACCATTTATTAACCCTGATCGAAAGGCAAACACTCTATGATTCATTAGAGCGCTGTATCTCTGATTTCCTCGCCGGTATGACCGACCGCTATGCCTTCAACCTCTATGAGAAACTTTTTCTTCCCCTTCCATGGACGGCCCTATGAAACAATCATGTCTTAAAAAGAAACAAATGGTTATTAAAATCTCCCCTCACCCCTCTTTTCCAAAGAGGGGGATTTCAAATATACCCCCCTTTAGCAAAGGGGGGCAAGGGGGGATTTTCAGGTGAAGTTGAGGAGAAGAAAGAGTCTTTCTCAAGAGATCGTTCAGGTGATCATCCTGGGCGCAGGGGGAAGGGACTTCCATAATTTCAACACCTTCTTCAGAGACCGTCCCGGGTGCCGGGTGGTCGCCTTTACCGCCGCCCAAATCCCCTTTATTGCGAATCGAACCTATCCTCCTGATTTGAGCGGGGCTCTCTATCCGGAAGGGATTCCGATCTATCCCGAGGAGGATCTCCCCCGGCTCCTCTCCAATCCTCTTATCCAGCAGGTGGTCTTCTCTTACAGTGATATCTCCTATGAGGAATTGATGGGTAAGGCCTCCCTGGTCCTGTCGAGCGGGAAGAGTTTTATGCTTCTCGGGCCTGAATCGACGATGCTCAAAAGCAAGGTCCCGGTCATCTCGGTCTGCGCCGTGAGGACAGGGTGCGGGAAGTCGGTGATCTCGCGCAAGATCGCCTCTCTTTTGGAAAAGAAGGGGATCCGGGTTTCTGTGATCCGGCATCCCATGGCTTATTGCACTTTTAAACCGGTTCTCCGGTTTTCCGATATGCGCGATGTGGATGAGGGAGCCTGCACGATTGAGGAGAGAGAGGAGTTTGAGCCTCTTATTGAGATGGGAATTACCGTCTATGCGGGCATCGATTATCAGGAGGTTTTAAGAGCCGCAGAGAAAGAGTCTCAGGTGATTATCTGGGATGGAGGAAATAACGACTTCCCTTTTATACAGCCCGACCTGGAAATCGTCCTTTTGGATGCCTTAAGACCTGGGCATGAGAAACATTATTATCCCGGCGAGGTGAATCTCAGAAGGGCGGACCTTCTCATCATTACGAAGGTAAACGAGGGGACAGGGGAATCTTTGAGGCAGATCAGGGAGAATATCTCCCGGTCGAATCCCTCGGCGAAGGTTATGGAGGCTTCCTCTTTAATCGATGTGGATCACCCGGAATGGATTGAAGGCAGGAGGGTGTTGGTCATCGAAGATGGGCCCACCATCACGCATGGAGGCATGGCGGGCGGGGCAGGGGCTTCCATTTCGGAGAGGCTGGCCCGGGAGCTGGTTGATCCCAGGCCCTATGCGGTTGGTTCGCTGAAAGAGGTTTTTGAGAGATTCCCTCATATCGGGAAGGTCCTCCCGGCAATGGGATATTCCGAAAGCCAGGTCCGTGACCTTGAAGAGACGGTCAGAAGATCGGTCTGCGATGCGGTGGTCATTGCCACCCCTGCTGATCTGAGAAAGAAGATACGGATTGATCAACCCGCCGCAAGGGTAAGATACAATTTTGACATTAATCTTGAACCCGTGATCGATGACTTTCTATCAAGGCAATATGGCGGAGTCGCTCCCCTCAAACAATAAAAATAACCGAACATTATCCTCCCCCTTGACGGGGGAGGATTGAGGTGGCCGCCGGCTCAGGCTCCGCCCCAGAGGGGGCTCTGCCCCGGAGGGAGAGCCTCTGGCTCGGAGAGGGGTGGTCATGGGTAGGCCCCCTCACCCTCACCCCCACCCTCTCCCCTGCCTTCGCCGAAGCGGCTACGCGCAGGCAGGCGCCCGGGGAGAGGGCGTAACCATGTTATTTTCTGAGCGAAATGAAAAGGAAGGTTGACATTGAGCTTTGCTTGTGATAATTAGCTAAAACTAATGATACTTCAAATCATATCTGACTCCCATCGAAGGAGAGCTTAAAATGTCAAAAGAGATTCTCATCGCCGATCCGGACAGGGTGATTCAAGAGGAGTTTGACAGGATTTTTGAACCGACCGATCATCATATCCTCTTCACGACCAATGACGAAGAAGCTCTTCTTCAGGGGAGACTCTTTAAGCCGGATCTCATCATCGGGGGAAAGGATCTCTGTCAGGCGGTCAGGGTGGATCAGGAATTGGAAAATATTCCATTCCTCATCCTTCTCGATATGTTTGAAGATTTCTCAGAGAAAGAACGAGAACTCCTCCGGCCGAACGGGATCATCTCGAGGCCGCTCAATAAAGATGAAATTCTCAGTATGGTGAGCGATATCAACCATGAGGTCAAGAAGGGGACTGAGAAGATGGCCATTTTTGAGGATGATCTGGACTGGAAATCCTTAGCCGATATCGGGAAGACAGGAACTGAAAAGGGAGAGAAGTTCTCTATGAATGGATTGGGTGAGACAGAGGAAGAGATCATCGATCTGGTTGATGTGGTCGAAGAACCTGAGTCAAGGATGAGCATCGATGATTTTGCCCTCCAGCAGAAAGAGGAAGTGATCGGAGAGATTACTCCCATTGAATCCTGGGAAAATCAGGGAAAGGAAGAGGCAGGTTTTGAAAAAGAGATTGCCCTTCCAACGGAAGAGATAAGGATGGAGCCGGAAAAGACTTCCCTCCAGGTTGAGGAAGAGAAAGAGATTGTAGATAAAAAAGTCTCTCCTGAAGACGAACTCTTTGAGAAGATCGAGCTGGAGGAGATCCTCCGGAAGATGGAGAAGCTTCAACCCTCCATTGAAAAGGAATGGCCTTTCGAGAAGGTGGAAAAAGTTCCGGAGAAGATTATACTCACTCCTCAGGGACCTGATGATAGATACACCGGCCTTGAGGAGTTTGAGGCCGCTCTCAAGGGGGAAGTGGAAGAGAAGCCGGCAGAAGAAGAATTGCCGCCTCTTTTCATTCAAGAAACAAAGCCAGAAGCTTCGGTTTTGACGACCTCCGAAGAGGTTTCAGAAGAATTAGAGCTCCAGGAACTTGCTGAGGAGGAATTCCCGGAGATATTTCTGGAGGAGCTTGAGGGCGAACTGGAAAAACTGAAGGAAGAGGATTTGATGCTCGCAGAGAAAGGTGTGGAGGTAGAAGCGGAAACGACCGAAGAGGAAGAGATCTCAGAACTTTTCGGGGAAGGGATCCCGCCTCAGGCGCAGATGTTAGAAGAAACAGGGCCTCTCGAAGAAATAGCGCCTGCGGAGGAACTCGGGAAGGTAGAGGCTCCAGGGCTTGAAATTGAAGATATTGTGAATATCCCTTTGGTAGAAATTCCTCCTCAGGAGCAGGTCTTCGAAGAAGCGGCGCTTGTTGAAGAGGTAGCGCCCGTGGAGGAACTCATAAAAGTAGAGGTTGCCGAGCCTGAGATGGCAGAAATTCCTAAGATTCCTTTGGGGGAGATTCCTCCTCCTGTCATGCATTTGGACCGGAAGATGGAAGAGGTCATCGCCAAAGGAGTGCAGGAGATGATGCAGGATTTTGCGACCCAAATCATTCCTGAGATGGCCGAGCATATGATTCACCTGACCATGGAACGGATTGAGGCAATGGTGAAGGAAGTCATTCCCGATCTGGCAGAGAAAGCGATTCAGGAAGAGATTCAGCGGCTTCAGAAGGGAGAAAAGGAATAAGGAGGCAGAAGGTTGCGGAAATGGCTTCAAACGTCTTGGACAAGTCTTACGATCCCCACCAGGTGGAGGAGAGATGGTATCGTTTCTGGATGGAGCAAAATTACTTCCGGGCAGATGAGAGTTCGGACCGTCAGCCCTACTCGATTGTCATCCCACCTCCCAATGTCACCGGTGTCCTTCACATCGGGCACGCCCTGAACAATACCCTGCAGGATATTCTCATACGGTTCAAAAGAATGGAGGGCTATAGTGTGCTCTGGATGCCGGGAACGGACCATGCTGGCATTGCCACCCAGAACGTCGTGGAGCGACAGCTCATGGAGGAGGGACTCGACCGGCATGCTCTGGGAAGAGATAGATTCATCGAACGCGTCTGGAAATGGAAGGAGCAATCAGGCGGGACGATTATCAACCAGTTGAAGAAATTAGGGGCCTCCTGCGACTGGTCCAGGGAACGCTTTACCATGGACGAGGGCCTCTCCGAAGCGGTCAGGGAGGTTTTCATCCGCCTCTACCAGGAAGGGCTGATCTACCGCAGCCATTATATTATCAACTGGTGCCCCAGATGCCGGACCGCTCTTTCCGATCTCGAAGTCGAACACCATGAAATTTCGGGGAAGCTCTATCACCTCCGGTATCCCTTCAAGGAGGGAGACCGTTTCGTGGTCGTGGCAACCACGCGGCCGGAGACAATGCTGGGCGACGCGGCGGTTGCCGTTCATCCGGAAGACGAACGCTACCAGGGGGATATCGGAAAGAAGGTAATCCTTCCTGTCCTCGGCAGGGAGATTCCGGTGATCGGCGACGCCTATGTGGATATCGAGTTCGGGACGGGCTGCCTCAAGATTACACCTGCCCATGATTTTAATGATTTTGAGATCGGATTGAAACACGGCCTTGAGCAGGTCAAAGTGATCGATGAGGAAGGCAGGATGAATGAACATGCCGGTCCTTATCAGGGAATGGATCGTTTTGATTGCCGGGAGAGGATCGTCGAAGATTTTAAACACGAGGGGGTCCTGCTTAAAACGGAGGATTATCACCACAAGGTAGGCCACTGTTACCGTTGCAAAACGATTGTGGAGCCCAATCTCTCCCTACAGTGGTTTGTCCGGACCAAACCTCTGGCCCAAACAGCCATTGAGGCGGTGCGGACACGCCGGACACGGATTGTCCCTGAACTCTGGGAGAAGACCTACTATGAATGGATGGAGAATATCAAGGATTGGTGTATCTCGCGCCAGATCTGGTGGGGCCATCGTATTCCTGCCTGGTATTGTGAGGCGTGCGGTGAGGTCATCGTAGCGAAAGAGGATCCCCGGTCGTGTTCCAAATGCCAATCCAGTCAGTTGAAGCAGGAGACCGATGTTCTGGACACATGGTTCAGCTCCGCCCTCTGGCCCTTCTCCACCCTGGGATGGCCTGAAAAGACACCGGAGTTGAAGGTTTTCTATCCCACTTCTGTGCTGGTGACGGGTTTCGACATCCTCTTCTTCTGGGTGGCCAGGATGATGATGATGGGACTCAAATTCATGGGAGACGTCCCTTTCAGAGATGTTTACATCCACGGCCTGGTCAGGGATGAAAAGGGGGAGAAGTATTCGAAGACCCGCGGGAACGTGGTGGACCCTCTCGAACTGATCGACCGCTTCGGCGCTGACGCGCTCCGTTTTACCCTGGCCGCTTTGACCATGCCCGGCAGTGATTTGAAACTCTCAGAGTCGCGCACCGAAGGCTACCGCCACTTCGCCAACAAGATATGGAACGCCTCCCGTTTTGCCCTGATGAACCTCGAGGCCCTGGCCCCTGATGAAATGGCCGGCAAGCATCCTCCGGAGGAATTCAGCCTCCCGGACCGGTGGATCCGGGGAAGATTGAATGAGACGATACGGGGCGTTCGAAAAGGGCTGGATGAGTATAAGTTCAATGAGGCCTGCCACATCCTTTACCAGTTCATCTGGCATGAATTCTGCGACTGGTATCTGGAGATGACCAAACTCTATCTTTACAGGGAAGGGGACAAGAAGAGGCAGGACCTTACCCGGCAGACGCTTTCAGAGACGCTCGATGCCATCCTCCGGTTGCTTCATCCCTTCATGCCCTTTATCACGGAGGAGATCTGGCAGCGACTTCCACTGCGAAAAGAGAATGAATCGATCATGGTTGCCGAATATCCAAAACCCGATGAGCGGTATGATGATCAAAGGGTGGAGGATGAAATGGCATGGATCATTGAGGTGGTCAATAGCTTGCGGAACATCCGCGGAGAGATGAATCTTCCGCCCTCGGAACAGATCTCCGTCCATATCCGCACGAAGAGTGAAGAGGCGGAGAAGAAACTGCGAGAACAGGAAGCCTTTGTTCAGTTCCTTGCCCTGGTGAAGGAGCTTAAGATCGGTAAGGAGATTAAAAAGCCCCTTTACAGCGCCTATGCGGTCGTCCGGGATGTTGAGATATTTGTCCCGATGGACCGGACCCGCATGGAAGAGGAGACCAAAAGACTTCAAAAGGAGATCCTGAAGATTGAAAAGGAGAGCGCTTTTGTGATGAGAAAACTCTCCAATGAGCAGTTTCTTTCGAAGGCTCCTCCGGAGATTACCCAGGAAGTGAAAGAGAAGGCGAAAGAATTTGAATCGCAGCGCCAGAAAATGGAAGAGGGTTTGATAAAAATCAAAGGGATGCTAAAATAAATTCAGAAGCATGACAAGATTGAATTGTAAATGTTAGGAGAAAATTGTTAAATTTGTATCAATTTAGTTCTTTGAAAAAAGTTATCTAATCCCCCTTCATCCTCCTTTGGTCTCCGACCCAGAGCGGCCTCTGACCCGGAGGGCAAAAGGGGGAAATGTTTCTCCTCCCTTTGGTCTTTTTATCCTGCCAGAAGCAGGCAAAGGGAGGCGCCGCCGTCCAGAGCCGCACTGCTCACACCAAACAAAGCATTGGGACTTTGGCGCCGGACGGTGGGGAGGGATTTTAACAAGTTTATTTCAAACCGCTAAAGTGTTACTTATATTTAACCATGTAAGAATCCAATAAATGTTTGGAGAAGGTAAGATGAAGATGGACATCGAAAAAGTGGCGAGGCTGGCCCGCCTCGAGTTATCCGGGGAGGAGAAAGAAACCTTCGGAAACCAGCTGGACCAGATCCTCACCTATATGGAGCAGCTGAACCGCCTTGATACCACAGGGGTGGAGCCAACCTCTCACGCCATTCCCATGGATAATGTCTTCAGGGAGGACGAGGTGAAGCCCTCATTCCCCAGAGAAGAGGTCCTGGGCATTTCGCCGGATCAGGAGGATGACCATTTCAAAGTGCCAAGAATCATCGAGTAAAACAACAAAAATGGAATAGTGAAATTCAAAAAGGAATATTGGAATAGTGGAACAATGGAATATTGGAGTAAAGAAGAATGGTTTTTACCATTATTCCAGTAATCCATCATTCCAGTATTCCAGGTTTTTTTATTCCATCATTCCAATATTCCAGTAGAAGGAAGATTATGGGACTTCACCAATTAACCATTCATCAATTGCATGACCTTCTGGTCAAGAAAGAGGTGACCTCAAGAGAGGCTACGGAAGCCCTCTATCGAAGGATCGGAGAGGTGGATGGAAAGATCAAGGCCTATCTCATGTTAACCGGGGAAGAGGCATTCCGTCAGGCTGACGAAGTGGACCGGAAGATCATCAGAGGAGAGGAGATAGGGGACCTTGCAGGCATTCCGGTTGGGCTTAAAGATATCCTTTGCACGAAAGGGATTCGGACAACCTGTGGCTCTAAGATACTGAGGGAATATGTTCCTTTTTATGACGGCACCGTAATCCGAAAGCTAAAAGAGAGGGAGGCTATCTTTCTGGGAAAATTGAATATGGATGAATTTGCCATGGGCTCATCCACGGAAAATTCAGGATTTCAGACCACACGGAATCCCTGGGACCTGCAGCGCATCCCGGGGGGGTCGAGCGGCGGCTCTGCCGCCGCCGTGGCGGCGAATGAGTGCATCGCCGCCCTCGGCACGGATACAGGAGGCTCCATCAGGCAACCTGCATCCTGTTGCGGCGTTGTCGGATTAAAACCGACCTATGGCAGGGTATCCAGATATGGACTGGTGGCCTTTGCCTCTTCACTGGACCAGATCGGTCCCATCACAAAGGATGTAAAGGATTGCGCCATCCTGCTCAGCGGGATCAGCGGTTATGATCCCTGTGACTCTACTTCGGTCAATGTCGTGGTTCCCGATTATAAGCGATTCCTGGTCAATAACGTGAAAGGGGTCCGGATTGGGATTCCGGACGAGTATTTCATCGAAGGGATGGACCGGGATGTGGAAAGGTCGGTTAAGGAGGCGATCGATCTCTTAAAAAAATTGGGGGCGGAGGTGAAGTCCATTTCGCTTCCACACACCATGTATGCCGTGGCAATCTATTACATCATCTGTACGGCGGAAGCCAGTTCCAATCTGGCCCGGTACGATGGAGTCAAATACGGCTTCCGCTCCAGCAGGTTTGAAGACCTAATGGAGATGTATACCCGGACCCGTGCAGAAGGGTTTGGCAAAGAGGTGAAGCGGAGGATCATATTGGGGACTTATGTCCTGTCTGCAGGATATTATGAGGCTTACTATCGAAAGGCTTCCCAGGTCAGAACCCTGATGAGGAACGATTTTGAAAGGGCCTTTGAAAAAGTGGATGTGATTGTGACTCCCACGGCGCCTACACCCGCTTTCCGGATTGGAGAAAAAGTGGAAAACCCGCTCCAGATGTACCTCTCCGATATTTTAACGATTCCGGTCAACCTGGCCGGAATCCCGGCTATCTCCCTGCCCTGCGGACCGAGCCGCGAGGGGCTGCCGATCGGCCTTCAGATTATGGGAAAACATTTTGACGAAGGGAAAATTTTACAGGTAGCCTTTACCTTCGAACAGAACACAGACTTCCATTTGAAGAAACCAGCGCTCATTTAAATTTCAATTACCAATAACGCCCCCCCCTCTTAAATTAAGAGGGGGAGAGGGGGAGTTATTATTTGGGATATTGGTTATTGGCGTTTGGAATTTGGTGCTTCTTTTATAGGGTCATCTCCGCCAGCCAGTCGAGGTAGGAAGAGGAGCCTGCAATAATAGGAAGGGCGATGATTTCAGGAACGGAGTAGGAATGGAGGGACTTCACCTTCGTTTCAATCTCTTTAAATCTTTTTCTCTGGGTCTTAATCATCAGGAGCCACTCCTTTTCATCCCATATCTTCCCCTCCCAGCGATAGATGGAGCGAACCGGAGAGATGAGATTGACACAGGCAGCCAGCCGCTCCTCCACCAAAGATCGTGAAATCTTTAATGCCTCTTCTTCAGACCCACAAGTCACCAGAACAATGATTAGCTCGAGTTCCATATAAAACCGATCTAATCCCCCCTTAATCCCCCTTTGTCAAAAGGGGGATCCTGCAAAATGCGTGACTCCTCCCTTTGAAAAAAGAAAGGGGTTACCCCTCTTTGGCAAAGAGGGGTAAGGGGAGATTTTACAATGCTTATGTCAACTCAAAACCTTTTTGAATGCCTTAAGAGCCGTCTCTACATCCTCCTTCGATATATCCAGATGCGTGACCAGGCGGATTTGTGTCTTTCCAAAGGCATGGATGAGGACGCTGTTCCTCTTCATCGCCTCTGACAGCTGGGGAGCCGTCAGAGCGGTCTGACTGACATCGAAGATGACGATATTCGTCTCCACATGCTCCGGATGGATGGAGACGCTTGTTATCTCTTTCAAACCGAGGGCCAGCCGTTTTGCGTTCAGGTGGTCTTCTTTGAGACGTTCGATGTGATGATCCAGGGCATAAAGACCGGCAGAGGCAATGATTCCGACCTGGCGCATTCCTCCCCCGAACATCTTTCTAAAGCGGTGGACCCGGTCAATAAATATTTTAGAGCCTGCGACAAGAGACCCGATAGGAGCTCCCAATCCCTTTGAGAGGCAGACGGAGACAGAGTCAGCCCATTGACCGTATTCATGGGGACTGATTCCGGCGGCGACGGAAGCATTCCAGAGCCGGGCCCCATCGAGATGGACGAGAAGCCCTTTTGATTTTGCCAACCGGTAGATCTCTGCCATCTTCTCTATCGGATAGATGGCCCCTCCTCCGCGGTTATGAGTATTTTCGAGACAGACCAGCCGGGTGACAGGAAAGTGATGGTCATCGGGGCGGATGGTTTCTTCGATCTGGGAAGCATCGAGAATGCCCCGGCCGCCCTTGAGACAGTAAAACTGGATTCCCGACAGGACGGCTCCTGCTCCCCCCTCAAAGTTATAGGGATGGGAGGTGGCCTCAATGATCACTTCATCTCCCGGTTGAGTATGAGCTTTGATCGCCAGCTGGTTGGCCATAGTTCCCGAGGGGACGAAGAGGGCCGCTTCTTTCCCAAGCGATTGGGCCACTCTCTCCTGGAGGGCGTTGACCGTAGGGTCCTCACCGAAGACATCATCTCCCACCTCTGCCTCTGACATCGCCTTTCTCATGGCAGGAGTAGGCCGTGTCACCGTATCGCTTCTGAGATCAATCAAGCTTTTCATCTTTCATCTCCTGTATCAATTTAGTTGTTTGAAATCGTCTTGTAAAATCCCTCCCAACCTCCCTTTGCCAAAGGGAGGAGAAAGGTTTCCCCCTTTTGATAAAGGGGGATGAAGGGGGATTAGATCAGTTTTTTCAAAGCACTAAAGTGTTACCATCTCCCAGGGGTGCTTGTTTCGTTAAGAAAATACAATTTTAACCCATGGGTGTCAAGGTTCGCTGAAACTCTCCAAATCCCTTGCTTTTGGTCGAACGATGAGATATCTTATTTGCACAGGAGGCTGGGGTTCGATTCATGCCAAAAGGGGCGATCCTATTCTTCGCCTTTCTTCTCTTTCTCTCCGGTTGCTCAACCCGAATGACAGTCCAACCTCCTTCTCCTTTGCCTTCCATAGAACCCCTCTACTATCCTGATGATTTTTTTTCCGGCATCCCTGTGGAAGAAAAAGTAGAGGAGAAAGTTGAGAAGGTTGAAAAAACAAAAGAAGAAGAAAAGACCCCGAAGCAGGAGGTGAGTCATCTCGCACCCGTCCCTGCGCCGGCAGAGCCCATCAAAGAGCTTTTCAACCTACCCGACATCGTCGTTTCCGCTCTCTTTCTCAAACAGAAGAGGAGCCTGGTTGCCACCCTCACCAATATTGGCACGGCTCCGTTTCCTATGGAGGGGGGAGGTTTGAGCCTCTATGTTGATGGTCGGTTGGAGAAATATTATAAGTTGAGAGGCCTCTCCGATCAGACTCTCCTCCAACCGCGGGAGAGCATTACCCTGGCCACTCCATTCTCTATTTATGGCCGGCATGAGGTGGAGGCGAGGGTTGATACTTCAGCGGAACTGAGAGAGTTGGACAAAGAGAATAATGAGTTAAAAAAGATACTCGAGGGGCTTCCCATTGGTCCGGACATCGTGATCAGGGATTTTGATTTGACAGAGGATCTGGAACTCAGTATCATCCTCTCCAATACGGGAGAGGCGGACCTCCGGAAGGGTGCGATCTCCCGGATTCGTATCTATTTGAACGACCGGAAGGTTTCAGATTTTGACCATTTCATTTCAGAGGAATTACAGGCCCATTCGGGAAATTTTTACACTCTATCGCCTCCGTACCGGGTCAGCATTAAGGGGATCTCCAAGGTGAGGGTTTCCGTCGCCCCAAAGCTCCGTCCGGATGACATCCGTATGGAGAACAATATTCTCGAAAGGAGGTTCATCATCTTTCCCTTTCAGATCGGAGCGCAGGGAAGGGAGCAGTTCTCATTTTTTGTTCCCTCCATTCCCTTAAAGGATGAAGAGCCATCCGAGAAGATAAAACTGGAGGCGAGGTGGGAGGGGTCTGGCACCCCGCTTAAGCTTTCTTTTGGAGAATGGGAAAATGCCGGGGATTTTCCCGACGTTTCAGGGAAGAGCCCGATTAAAATTGAATTACCCATCCCCGCCGGCGAGACTCAGCGGGAGAGGTTATGGAAAATCTCCGTGACCAACCCGATGGAGAGCCGGGTAGAGGGACATCTCATCATACAACATCCTTGAGTAAACCCCGTTAGAAAGCCCCGCTGCGAGCCCCGATACAAGCGAAGCTTGACACGGGGCGAGCAGCGGGGCTTTCTGAAGGGGTAAATCATCACCTTTTGAGGAAGAAGCATGGAAGGAATCTATATTCTCTCAGGAGTGATCATCGCTCTGGCGGTGGTTTTTTTCTTCGTGATGGAGCAGAGGTGGAAGAAGATAGCAGAAGAGTTGAGAAAAGATCAGTCCACCCAGACCGTATGGGGCTTGATTCAGCAGCAGATTGAAAAGTTGAGAGAGCAGATGAATGACGGTCTTGCCAGAAATATCTCCCAGCTTTCCCAGCAGCAGGATGCCATTAATGCACAACTAAGGGGGATTACCGATCAGGTCAACCGGCAGCTTCAAAATTCAAGCGGAGAGATCAGCAAGCGGCTGGATAATGCCGCCAGGGTGATCGGGGATGTGCAGAAGAATATCGGAGAGCTTTCAGAGTCCAGCAAGCGAATCTTTGAAGTAGGGAAAGATATCGCTACGCTTCAGGAGATTCTCCAGCCCCCGAAACTGAGGGGGGGATTGGGGGAACAATTTCTGGGAGAGCTGCTGTCTCAGGTTCTTCCGCCCGAATTCTTTACCCTTCAATACTCGTTTTCGAGCGGAGAGCGGGTGGACGCCGTAGTCAGGCTGGGAGAACGGCTTGTCCCCATCGATTCCAAATTCCCGCTCGATAATTTCAAACGGCTCATTGAGTGCAAAACCGAGGAGGAGAAGAAGGCCTCTCAGAAGGCCTTTTCGAGAGATGTGAAGAAACATATTGACGATATTGCCAACAAATATATTCTGCCCCAGGAAGGGACTTACGATTTTGCCCTGCTCTATATCCCCGCAGAAAATATCTATTATGAGACCATTACAAAGGATGAGGCCTTTGGAGAGGAGAAAGGGATTCTGAATTATGCGCTAAAAAAGAAGGTCATCCCGGTTTCGCCCAATTCCTTCTTCGCCTATCTCCAGGTGATCGTCCTCGGATTAAGGGGATTGAAGATCGAGAGGGATGCCCATCGCATTCTGGATTCCCTTTCAGGTCTGAGTAAAGAATTGGAGGCCTTTCAAGGAGACTTCCAGTTAGTCGGAAAACATATTACCAATGCGATGAATAAATATGAAGAGGCGAGGAGACGTCTGGATAAATTCGGCTTCAAACTGGAGCAGATCGAGAGCCAGCCCGCTTCGCCTTTGCCTGAAAAAACAAATGAATCAAAAAACGAGAAGATAGAATGATTCCGACAAGAGATGACTGTTTGAGAGTGATGGTCCGTTATGCGATGCTTGAGAACATCATCGATCATAGCATCGAAGTGGCAAGGGTGGCCCTCTTTCTTTCCACCGAACTCAACAGAAAAGGGCAGAGGATCGATATTCCCCTGGTGGAAGCCGCCGCCCTGCTTCACGACGTGACCAAAACCGAGTGTCTCAGGACAAAAGAAGACCATGCCCTGACAGGTTCAAGGCTCTTGAAGGAGATAGGGTACGAGAGGATAGGGGATGTGATCGCGGAGCATATCCATTTATCGAAAGAGATGGATCCCTCATGGGTATCCGAAGAGGAAGTGGTCAATTATGCCGATAAACGGGTTCAACATGACCGGATCGTCTCCCTCAATGAGAGGTTTGAAGACCTCAAGGGACGATACGGGAAGAGCCAGAGAGCCCTGGAGCTATTAGAAGATCTGAGGAAGGCCACTTTTGAGATTGAAAGAAAAATCTTTTCGATTTTGGAGATCGATCCGGATCATCTCCAGGACCATTTGTTTGAAGCGGGTGAAAGGCGCAGGGAGGAGCCCGGTGTGGGGAACCCCTCCGGTGAGATCGGGAGAAGGAGGGTGGATTTTAAAAAATAAAAAACTTGACTTTTAAAATAGCGGTGATTTATGATGGGCTTCAATTTTAATAGGGCAAAAATATGATTTCAAAAAAAGGAGGAGGTGATTTAAATGACGAAGGCGGAATTGGTAACTGCGATTGGAAAGGAAGCCAAGGTGCCCAAAGCATCGGCCGAAAAAGCCCTGAATGCCTTTACGGCCACTGTGACAAAGGCTCTTAAAAAGGGAGACAAGTTGTCCCTTCCCGGATTCGGGACTTTTTCTGTGAAGAAGAGGAAAGCGAGGATAGGGAGAAATCCTCAGACAGGAAAGGAGATTAAAATTCCTGCCGCAAAAGTAGCCAAATTCAAAGCAGGAAATCTTCTAAAAAGTGCAGTAAAGTAATTTTAAAAAATTCTGATGCATTCTAAATAAAAAAGGGGAGATTTTCTCCCCTTTTTTATTAACCCCGTTACATTTTTTGAAATCTCTAATAGAAACTCCCCTCCCCACCGCGGGAGGGGATGAAGGGGAGGGGGGACCAGATGGTCTCTATTTTGTCCACCCCTCTCCGAGCCAGAGGCTCTCTGAGCCGGCGGCCACCCTCACCCTCCCCCATCGAAAGGGGGAGGAGATTATTCGGGAAATTTATTTTTTTTTGGTTAGAGATAATGGGCAGAAAAGCCTGGGCCGGGGGAATATTTAAACATGTTATGAACAGCGGCATGGTCCGGCGGGAGCAGAAAGTCACAAGATATTGTATTTTTATATTGCCCAATCACAACAAACTAACTTATTGAAATAAGAGGACTATTTTAAACGCCATGTATAGGTTCATTTCTTTTTGCAATGAAATGAATGGGTTAAGAGGCAAAACTCATTTTTTTCCACAGGATTTACACATCCGCAGTGTATCCTTCTGCAGGCCTTGATTTTCTTGACTTTAAGGGCGATATCCCCTGCTTCATCTTGATTCTAAATTGATTGCGTCTCCTATCCTCCGTAAATCCAATCTGAATCGATAAGAGATGACTCCATTGATCGCAACAGCAGGAAAATCAACCCACCCCTTTCATCCACCTTAAGCTCACCTTTGGGGACAGGTTGTTTCGATCGTACCGGAATTTTAAATCTGTTCACCTTCCACTGGAAGAAGGAAGCGGTGCGAAATCAGGGTTGAAACAGAGAGGCCTTTTTTGTTATCTTTAGAAAGCGCTTCTGAGGGATAGATCATGAAACATGTGATTCTCGGTACGGCAGGACATATCGATCATGGAAAGACCTCCCTGGTCAAAGCCCTAACCGGGGTAGATACAGATCGGTTAAAGGAGGAGAAGGAGAGAGGGATTACGATTGAATTGGGATTCACCTTTCTGGACCTCCCCAGCGGCATCCGGCTGGGTATTGTCGATGTGCCAGGCCATGAAAGATTTGTTAAACATATGGTGGCCGGAGCATGGGGGATTGATCTGGTCGCCCTCGTCATTGCGGGTGACGAGGGGGTGATGCCGCAGACAAAGGAACATCTCGATATCTGTACTCTTCTGAGAGTCAAAAAAGGATTGATCATCCTCACCAAGATGGATCTGGTCGACCGGGAACTCTTGGACATGGTGAGGGAGGAAGTAACGGATGCTGTCAGGAATACCTTCTTGAAGGAGGCCCCCATTCTGGCTGTCTCTTCGACCACAGGCGAGGGGATCCCACAATTGATCTCAGTCCTCGACCATCTTTCGCAAAAGGTTGAGGAGAGATCCTCCGTTGGCCTTTTCCGATTGCCCATTGACCGGGTTTTCATCATGAAAGGATTCGGCACGGTGGCAACAGGGACAATCGTCTCCGGCGGAATTACGCTGGGGGAGACTCTGGAAATCCTTCCCTCCGGTAGGGAAGGCAAGATCCGGAATATACAGGTCTATAATCAATCCGTGGAAAAAGCGGAAGCCGGGCAGCGTGCAGCCGTCAATATTCAAGGAATCGAGACATCCGATGTCAACAGGGGAGATGTCCTTGCCCGGCCCCACACCCTTACCCCGACAAGAATCATTGACGCCTATCTGGAATACTTACCCAATGCTCCGAGACCGCTCAAGAACAGAACGATCCAGCGGTTTCATATCGGCACGAATCTGGCTGCCGCCTCCATCTACCTCATGGATCGGGAGGAGTTGTCCCCGGGAGAGGGAGGGTTTGTCCAGTTGAGATTAGACAGGCCTGTTGTGGCGTTACCTCAGGATCGCTTTGTGATACGGGGTTCATCGGTTATTCAGACATGCGGAGGAGGGGTGATTCTGGATACCCATCCAGATAAACATAAACGGTTTTCAGAGAAGGTGATCTCCGATTTAACCCTCCTCAGGGACGGAACCAGAGAGGACGCTCTCCGTCAACATATCCTGCATTCGGGCATCGGGGGGATGGCGCTGGATGACCTCCTGAAACGCGTAGCCATGGCTCCTAACGAGGCCCGAGCCATTCTAAGGAGGAAGGTTGAGAAAGGGGAGCTTGTTCTGATCGATCCGGAGAAACTTAAGGTTGTTGATTGTTCTCAATACCGGGAGCTGAGGGAGGTGATCCTGTCCCAGTTGAAGGAATTCCATGGGCGGTTTCCGATGAAGTCCGGCCTGGCAAAGGAAGAGTTGAGGACGAAACTTCCGGGCGATCTGGATATTAAGCTCTTTCAAATCATGATCGGCGAGCTTATCCGGTCAGACAAGATCGTTCTGGAGAAAGATAAGTTAAGGTTGCCGGGGCACCGTGTCTCCTCATCCGACGAGAAAGGCCTGGTAAAAAAGGTGGAAGAGACCATTCTGAAGGGAGGTCTCCAACCTCCCTCTCCAAAAGAATTGTCCGAAGTATGGTCCGAGGAAGAGGCGGGCATCTTGGCCATCTTCGAACATCTTGTTCATGAAGGTATCCTGGTGAAGATTAGGAGTGGAATCTATTTTCATCGCACTCCCTTTGAACAGGTGAAGGAGAATCTAGTCCAATTTTTAAGGAAGAACAGGGAGATCACCACCCCCCAATTCAAGGAGATGACCGGAGCCTCGAGAAAGTATGTCATCCCCTTGATTGAGTATTTTGACCAGATCAAATTGACCCTTCGACTGGGAGACAAGAGGGTTTTAAGAGCCGGCAAAGAAGGGTGAACACAAACGGGTTAAGGTTACGGTCACGCAGCCCGTTTCGGTCATCGGTAACGGTTACGTGAAAAGAATTAAAAGACGATGAACGTAGCCTTCTATTTACGATACGGGTCTCTCTACCGTTTCCTTTAGACTAAACTTTAAATTTTTAGAAAGGGGCTAACGATGAAGGTAAAGAAGAAGATTACGAAGAAAAAGTTGAAACAGCCGGATGAATTTCTCAGTGTCACGGAAAAGGCCTTTCTCTTTGTCAGTCAACATATTAAAAAGATGGCCATCGGCGCACTTCTCGTTCTGGTTCTTTTCTTATCCTTCTTTCTTTTCAGAATGTGGGATCAGAGAAAGGAGGATGAGGCGACTCAAAAATTTATGTTATCCCTTGAGGCCTATCAGATGGTCAGTTCTCCATACCGTGAAGCCTCGCCAGCCGAGTATAAAAAAGCGCTGGAAGGATTTGAAGAGGTGATCAAGACCTATACGCGAACCTCCTCAGCGAGATCCTCTCTCCTCTATAAAGGAGCCATTCACCTTCGCCTGGGTGAATTTGATGAGGCGATCAATGCCTATCAAGGGTTCCTTAAGAGGGCAGATAAGGAAAGGCTCTATCAGCTCTTTGCCCTTGAGGGGTTAGGGTATGCCCATGAGGGAAAGAAAGATTATGAAAAAGCGGTGAAAGCCTATCAGGAGATTATCAAATTGGGTGAGCGTTTTAATTGGGCAGGGGCTTATTTGAATATAGCAAGGTGCTATGAGAAGTTAGGCAAAAACGATGAAGCCCTTGAGAATTACAGGACTTTTTTAAAAGTCTCTCCAAAATCATCATCAGCCAATTCCGTTCTCAGGAAGGTATCTATTTTTGAGAAATAATGGAGTAAGTTAAATATTTCACTTGACAAATTAGGTTATTTCAGTAAATTTGTGATAAATATTACATAGTCAGATGGAGGAATGGGAAGGAATCGAGGAGGCTATTATGGAAAAGATATTACAGGGGAATTATGCAATTGCCAGAGGGGCATGGGAAGCAGGGGTGAAAGTAGCCTGCGCCTATCCGGGTACGCCGAGCAGTGAGGTCCTTCTTGCTATTGCCAGTCTGTATAAGAATGATATTCAAGCCGAATGGTCTCCAAACGAAAAGGTTGCTCTTGAAGTATCGATCGGCGCCTCGTTTGCCGGCGCCAGGGCTCTGGTCTGTATGAAGCATGTTGGTTTAAATGTCGCCTCAGATCCCTTTATGACACTCTCCTATACCGGTGTTAAGGGCGGGCTTGTGATCCTTGTTGCCGATGATCCTTACGCCCACAGCTCACAGAATGAACAGGACAGCCGTCACTGGGCAAGATTCGGGAAAGCTCCTATGATCGAACCTTCCGACTCCCAGGAGTGTAAAGACTTCGTCAAACTGGCATTTGACCTGAGCGAACAGTTCGACACTCCTGTGCTTCTAAGAACGGAGACCCGGATTTCCCACTCCTTTTCACCTGTTATACTGGAAGACCGGAAGGAGTCGCTCATCCCCATCGGCCTCGATATGAAAGATGCGCCGAAATATACAATGGTCCCCATCTATGTTCGGCAGAGAAGGCTCGTCGTTGAGGAGAGGATGAAAAAGTTAGAAGCCTTTGCCGATGATTTCAAACACAATATCATGGAGATCAACGATTCGAAGATCGGGGTCATCACAAGCGGCGTCTCCTACCAATACACAAAAGAGGTATTCCCAAATTATTCCTATTTCAAATTGGGTATGGTCTGGCCTCTTCCCAGAAAGATGATCGCTGAATTTTTTCAAAAGGTTAAAAAAGTGATCATCGTGGAGGAGCTCGATCCTTTCTTCGAGACGGAGATCAAGGCAATGGGTTATAAAATCTTCCACGGGAAAGATGTACTGCCGAGTCTCTACGAGTTCAACCCGGAGATTATAGAGCAATCCATTAAAGGGAAACGTTACAAACCCCCTGTAGAGAGAATCAATGCTGAAGAACTGCCCAAGAGGCCTCCAAACCTCTGTTCGGCCTGTTCACACCGACCCCTCTTCTATGCCCTGAAAAAATTGGGGGTTTTTGTCTTTGGTGATATTGGCTGTTACACACTTGCTGCAGGGCCTCCCCTGAACGCCATCCATACCACGGTCTGTATGGGAGCCGGTGTGGGAGCGGCTTTTGGCGCTACAAAGGTCCTTGAGGGAAGGGGGCTGGGAAAGGTCTGTTCGGTTATAGGAGATTCGACCTTTCTTCACGGAGGAATCACGCCTCTCATGAATATTGTTTATAATAAGGGGAGCGCCACAACCATCATTCTTGACAACCGAACAACCGGAATGACAGGCCTTCAGGAACATGCAGGAACAGGTTACACCATCGGCGGAGAGTCGACCCATCAGATTAACCTTGAGGTCTTGGTGCGGGCGCTGGGGGTCAAACATGTCAGAAAGGTGGACCCGTATCATATTAAAGAAACGATGGAGGTCATCAAAGAGGAGCTCGAAAGGGATGAGCCCTCTGTGATCATTACAATGAATGGCCCCTGCATGCTTCACCGGAGGGAAAAGAGGCAGTTTGAGCACCCCTATTACGCGGTTGAAATGGAAAAGTGCCGGGGCTGCGGGATGTGTCTGGAGATCGGATGTCCGGCCATCACCTGGAAAGAGGTGAGCGGGGATGAGATTTTGACAGAGGATGGACATAAACGCAAGGGTGTCGTCTCGATCAATCGCTTACAATGTCCGGGTTGCGGCGTTTGCCGGCAGATCTGCAAGTTTGAATCGATCGTTCCAGGGAAGGCATAGGAGGGAAACATGGAAGAGAAAGTGACCAATGTTCTGTTATCGGGGGTAGGAGGTCAGGGAACCATCCTGGCCAGTGATATCCTCTGTTCTGTCTTTCATGAAATCGGCTATGATGTGAAGAAAAGCGAAGTTCACGGGATGGCGCAGAGGGGCGGGGACGTGACCACCCATTTCAGGTTCGGAAAGAAGGTCTATTCACCTCTGATCAAATATGGCGATGCCGACTTTCTGATTTCCTTCGAACTTCTTGAGGGCCTGCGCTACATCAACTGGGTGAAAAAAGAAGGAAAAGCGCTCCTCAACCGTCAGGAGATGTATCCTCCCGCGGTCAACCTCGGCAAGATGAAATACCCCGGGGACGTAGAGAAGATATTTAAAAAATTCTTTAAGGGAAATGCCTTCGTGATCAACGCCTTGGACATCGCCGTTACATGCGGAGATGCAAGAGCGGTCAATATTGTCACCCTTGGCGCCTTTTCCAATTTTTTTGAGATTAAGGAAGAGGTCTGGGAGAAAAACCTTCTTCAGCACCTTCCCGAAAAAGTCCACCAGCTTAACCTCAATGCCTTCAGAGAAGGAAGGAAAGCCATTTCGTAGGGTAATCCTGTTCGGGAGAGAGGGGCGAAGAGAATTTCTCTTCGCCCCTTTGTTTTTTGGCCTCTCCCATTTATAATTTAAATAATACTTTAAATTTTTGAAAAAGGTTATCTAATCCCGCAAAACGCGGGACTCTTCCCTTTGGTCTCCGACCCAGCCTCCGGCTCAGGCTCCGCCCCAGAGGGAAGAGCCTCTGGCTCGGAGAGAGCGGTCTCTCTCCGAGCTGGAGGGCTCTACGAGCCGGAAGCCGACCCGGAGGGCAAAGGGAGGCGGCGATGCCTGCGCGAAGCCCCGCCTCCAGAAGCCTTGCGGAGGGCAGGCGCTTCGGCGAAGGCAGGGGAGGGATTTTAAAAGGTTTATTTCAAACCGGTTAATTGATACTCATTTTAAAAAGGCGGAGGTAACATACGATGAGACGGTTCCGATTCTTTTTCCTGATCAGCATCTCAATATCGATTCTTCTCCTCGGAGTCCCGCACGCCCATTCAAAAGACCGCTTACATCAATTCACAATGGAGAATAACCTGAAGGTGATCCTTGAGGAGAACCGGAATACACCGGTCGTTTCCCTCCAGGTCTGGATCAAGACAGGAAGCGCCGATGAGAGGGATGAGGAAGCAGGGATGTGCCATTTCATCGAGCACATGATCTTTAAGGGAACGGAGAGGAGAAAGGTCGGGGAAATGGCAAAGGAGATCGAATCTCTGGGAGGTTCGATTAACGCCTATACCTCTTATGATCAGACCGTTTATCATATTACCATCGCCAGCCGTTATGCGGATATCGCTTTCGATATCCTGAGCGATGCGATTCAGAACTCGACCTTCGACCCGCAGGAACTGGAGCGGGAGAGGGAAGTGGTCCTGGAAGAGATACGCATGGGCGAGGACGCCCCTTCCAGAAGACTATTCCGTCAGACCATGTCCACCGCTTTTGAAAAACATCCCTATGGAAGACCGATTATCGGCTATGAAAAGACGATCCGGGCCATCGCAAGGGATCAGATGCTCTCTTTCTTCCGGAGATGGTACACACCGGAACGGACTTTATTCATCGCTGCCGGTGACATTGACCTTCAGCAGATGGAAAGCAAGGCGAGAACCTTCTTTAAGGAGTTTAAAAGACCTTCTGAGAGGTTTCCTGAACGAATAAGAGAGCCGGAGCAAAAAAGGGCCCGGTCCAATGCCACCTTCGGGAACTTTAAAGAAACCTATCTCCAGATGACTGTTCCTATTTCTTCCATGACCCATGAGGACACCCCCGGCCTCGATGTGTTGGCCCAGATTTTAGGGGGAGGAGAGACGTCGCGTCTGGTCCAGAAGGTGAAGCTGGAGAGGGGGCTGGTTCATTCGATCTCTGCATCCTCCTATACTCCGAAGGACCCGGGCCTCTTTTTCATTGAAGCGACCCTCTCAGCGGAAAACCTGGAGAAAGCCGTTGAGGAGATTCTGAAAGAGATATACCGGCTGATACAGGAAGGGGTAACGGCTGAAGAGCTTTACCGGGTCAGGGTCAATGTTGAAAGCAGTCTTGTCTATGACCGCCAGACCGTCCAGGGGCAGGCAAGAAAACTGGGTTATTACGAGGCCGTCACAGGGGATCTCCATTTTGAGAAGCAATACCTGCAGAGGATCAACCTTCTTCAAAACGAGGATATCCAGCGAGTCGGGGAAAAGTATTTTAAGCCCTCTCGATGGAATCTCAGTATCCTGGGACCGAGGGAGAAGGCTGACGTCCTCAAGAAAATGGCCTCCACCGCCCTCGTTGAAAAAGTAGGTCCATCGAGCGCTCTCGCGGATCAGAAGGGTCTTCCGCCATTATCGAAGACCGTCCTGGAAAATGGGATCCAGCTCATTGTAAAAGAGAATCGAACCATCCCGATTGTCTCCATTCATGTCTCCTTTCTGGGGGGGGTGAGATTTGAAGAGGAAACCCAGAACGGGATCAATCAATTTATGGCCGTCATGATCACCAAAGGAACGGAAAAACAGACCGCCCTCGAAATCGCAAAAAAAGTGGAACGGATGGCAGGCTCCCTCAGCGGCTTTTCGGGATTTAACAGCTTCGGAATAACCTTCACCTTTTTAAGTCAACACTTTGATGAGGCCCTTTCCCTGTTGGCAGAGGTTATCCAGTCTCCATCCTTCGATTCAGAGGAGATGGAGAAGAGGAGGAAGCCGATTCTGGCAGCCCTTCGAAAGCAGGAGGATGATCTCACCGGAGTGGTCTTCAGACTCTTCCGGAAGGCTCTCTATGAGAAGCATCCCTACCGGATGGATACCATCGGGACCCTCGATTCCATCCAGAGGATTACACAGAAAGATCTGAAAGAATATTACAAAAGAATCACAGCGCCGGAGAATATGGTTTTAACGGTGGCGGGAGATGTGGATGCGAATCATGCGGTTCCTGCCATTCAAAAGGGATTTGGGAAAATACCGAAAGGTCATTTTGTCCTCCCCGAAGTTCCTAAAGAGGCTCCCCTGACGACGATAAGAAAGCAGGAGATTTATAAAGAGAAAGAGCAGGCCCATTTCGTTCTCGGATTTCCGGGAGCAACCCTACGGCACGAGGACCGTTATGCCCTGGAGGTTTTGGATGCAGCCCTGTCAGGGATGGGGGGAAGGCTGTTTTATGAATTAAGGGATAAGGAAAGCTTAGCCTATGCCCTCGCATTTGTAAATAATGTCAATTTCGACCCCGGCTACATCGGCGTTTACATGGGAACCCATCCCGATAAGCTTGATACAGCCATTGCCGGTGTCCTCCGGGAATTGAAGAAAATAAAAGAGGAGGGACTCACAGAGGATGAGGTGGAGAGGGCCAAGAGGTACCTCATCGGTAACTTTGAAATCGGGCTCCAGACCAACGGAGCTCAGGCCAGTCAAATCTCACTCGATGAGCTCTACGGTCTCGGATTTAACCATTATGGGAAATACGCCGAAGAGATCAGGAGGGTTTCAAAGGGGGATGTCAATCGGGTGGCGAAGAAGTACTTCACATTAGATGCCTATGCCCTGGCCATTATCCGGCCCCAAAAAGAGAAGAAGGAATGACCTCCCGGATACGTATAGAAAATTTTTCCCTCCGGGATACTCTGGAATGCGGACAATTTTTTCGTTTTACCAAGGCGATGGACACCTACATCGTCCATTCCTCCGGCAAGACCTTCTCCCTTTTTAAGAAGGGAGATTTTCTCTTTTATGATGGAGTGGAAGAGTCTTTTCTTCGAAACTTTTTCAGACTCGAAGAGAATCCGGATGCGATCCTGATGGAGATCGATCATGACCCCATGATCCACCAGGCCATCCGGAAGTATCGAGGGTTGAAGCTGATCCGGCAGGACCCCTGGGAATGCCTGCTCTCCTTTTTATGTTCCTCGGCAAAAGCCATTCCCCATATCCGGTGCATCCTTGAACTTCTCTGTAAGGTTTCCGGAAAAAAAATTGTTCTTGGAAATCACCTGGGATACGCCTTTCCAGAACCACGGTCTATCAGGTCAGCCCTCCAATTGGAACCCGTGGGAGCCGGTTTCAGAACGGACTTCCTCGTTGAGGTCATCCGGTGTATGGACCGGAACCAGCTCCTTTCACTGAAGGGTCTCCCCTATCAGGAGGCAAAGAGAAGATTGACAGGGCTTTCCGGCGTGGGAAAGAAGGTGGCTGATTGTGTCCTTCTCTATTCCCTTGATTTTTTGGAGGCTTTTCCCATCGATACGTGGATTAAAAGAGGCTTGCAAAAAATCTATTTTGGAGGGAAGAAGATTAGGGATAAAGAGCTTGAAGCCTTTGTATCAAATCATTTCGGTCGATATGCAGGCTATGCTCAGCTCTATCTCTACCACTTCTGGCGAAATCACCCTCCCTTCTAAAATTCAAAACACAAATGTTTTGTATCAATTTAGCTGTTTGAAACCGTTTTTTAAAATCCCTCCCCTGCCTTCGCCGAAGCGCCTGCCCTCCGCAAGGCTTCTGGAGGCGGGGCTTCGCGCAGGCAGGCAACCTCCCTTTGCCTGCCTTTGGCAGGATAAAAAGGCCAAAGGGAGGAGAAAGGTTTCCCCCTTTTGCCCTCCGGGTCAGAGACCGCTCTGGGTCGGAGACCAAAGGGGGATGAAGGGGGATTAGATCAGTTTTTTCTAAGCGCTAAAGTGTTACAACGTTTCAAATATTTTTTATAGAATGTTGAAGGTTTACCCTCATCCAACCCCGGTCACTCTCCCTCATCTTAACCGATTCATTCCAGCCCGATATTCCAATGATAACCATGAAGATTTTGGCATTTAATTTGCTAATTATATAAGTAACAATTTGAATCTATTGCAATATAAAAAACGTAAAACTGAATAAGGTTTGTTTATTCATGGCTTCCCCTCAACGATCTTAAAGGGTGTAAGAAAAGTGATCATTCGAAATGTTGCAATTTTGTTATTTTTGTTCATTTTTGGAATAACCGCCCAGGCGCAGGCTGATTCGGTTAAATCACCAAATCATGCTGTTCATCAAGAGAGGCTCATTAAAATAGGTGAAAATAAAGGCGCCATCCAGACAAAGGGAGGATCAACAAGGGCGCCTGTTAAAACATCAAAAAAGTACGAGCCTGAATTCGATTCCCGTATATCCTATAGAGATGCCTGGTGGACGATTGGCAATGACAAATTGAATTTTTTAAAAATTCAGAAAAAGAAAATGAAGAATCCATTCGCAGACTCCCGGAATACGATAATTTATTCCTATGCGTTTTTTCAGAATGTTTGGGGAGATAAATACGTTAGTCTTCAAGAAGTCACCGGGGGGAAAATCCCTTCTTCAGAATCCGGCCATCTCCTTTTAAAGCCGTTTTCAGATGAGAATAAATATGATGGAGGGGAAGGGTGGATGACCACCTATAAACTTTTACAGTCTAAAAGGATGGAGATATTGAAAGAGATATTTATTGGATTCTATCTTTCTTTTGACATGAAGAACAGGCACCTGTTTTTTGAAATGGATGCAACTCCTAATGCTGAAAAAGGATCGAGGATCATTATCCCATTTTGAAATGACCAACAGCCCTCCTCCCCCTTGACGGGGGAGGATTGAGGTGGGGGTGTAATGCCATTTCATGCCTCATGGGTTGCCTCGGGACATGGGAGATTCATTCAACAAATGGATGAGGAAAGGAAAACGTTTGTGAAAAAGATTATGCGATTTCTTCCAATGCTTACGATTGTCTTATGGTTTAGCGTCACTGCCTCTTCTGTCTGTGCGAAGGCGTGGGTCTCGCAATCCCGACTCTTGAATCATGCGGGAGAATCTTACGCAACCGCTCAAGACCCTTCCTATCAAAACTATGATTTGGCATTACGGGAGTATATGGTCCATCGAATTAACAAACGATTCGGCATCGTTCTTGATCCCAAAATCTATTCGGGGTTTGACCTCCTTGAAATCGAGGCTCTTTTCAAATGCAAAAAAAAGGAAGAACCTTTTGACATCTTTCTAAAGATTTTTCCAAAACATCCATAATCCCTCCTTGCCCCCCTTTAGAAAAGGGGGGATGGGGGGATTTGAGAGTTATTTTCTAAGCAACCATCGGAGGTTTTGTTATGAGGGGAAAGACGTTTGGATCAATATTGATTGGGTTAATACTTCTAATGAGCCTGGGCTACTCAAACAGGGCCATTGCCGAGGTGAATATTCATGTTGGAGTCAATGTCCCTCCCCCGCCGCCCCTCGTGATTCCTGCGCCGCCCCCCATGGTTGTGGTCCCCGGGACCTACGTCTACTTTGCCCCGGAGTTGGAAATGGATATTTTTTTCTATCACGGCTACTGGTACCGTGCCTATCAAGGACGTTGGTACAGATCCGGGGGCTATAAAGGGCCCTGGGTTTATCTTGTGCACGAAAAGGTGCCCGTTACTTTGCTACGCCTGCCGCCCGATTTCCGCCGCGTGCCGTCCGGACACACGCGCATTCCGCATGGACAACTTAAAAAGAACTGGAGGACATGGGAGAAAGAAAAATACTGGAATAAACATGGGGGAAAGGAATGGCATGGCAATGACAAACGGGAGCATAGAAAGGGTAAGGATAAAGCTAAGTGAAAAAATGACGATGAGATCGAAAGATAAGATTTGAATGTCCAGACATTCTATAAATCGGGGCTGCAACAAGGGCTGATTCCGTTCACGCCTTAACAATCTTCTTTTTACATTTCTTTAGATTTTTTGAGCAAAAGAAGGCAAAAGAAGGGGACGTAGGTTCTAAAACAACTTGACAGATGGGGTGAAAAGGAGTAAGGTTTTGGTATGCCGAGACAGCCAAGACTCGATGCTCCCGGAGCCTTGCATCACATCATGGGCCGGGGGATCGAACGGGCAAAGATATTCCGCACCGATCAAGACCGGCAAGACTTCCTGAACCGAGTGGCAGAATTGTGCATGCAAGGAGACCTCGTGGTCTATGCCTGGTCCCTCTTGCCCAATCACTTTCACATATTAGTCCGGACGGGTCGGCAGCCTATTTCGAAGAGTATGCGCAAACTCCTGACAGGATACGTAGTCAACTTTAACCTTCGGTACAAGAGACATGGGCATCTCTTTCAGAACAGATATAAATCGATCATCTGCGAGGATGATCCCTATCTATTGGAATTAACAAGATATATTCATTTGAATCCACTGAGAGCAGGCATTGTTAGGGACCTGAGAGAATTGAGTAGATATCGCTGGGCAGGTCACTCGGCCATCCTGGGGAGAGTGAAGCGAGATTGGCAGGATATCGGCACTGTCCTTGGGTATTTTGGTAAAGGGCATAAGGCTGTCGAAAAATATGAGGAATATGTGGAAGAAGGGGTACCCCTTGGGAAGAGGCCGGAATTGGTCGGAGGAGGGTTAATAAGGAGCTTAGGAGGGTGGTCACAGGTTTTGTCGTTAAGGAGAAAGGGGATCAAGGTAGCCTTTGATAAGAGGGTATTAGGAGGGGACGACTTTATCGAAAGGCTTTTATCTGAAGCTGAGGAAAGAGAGAGGGAGACACTGAGAATAGGCCGTAAGGTACCCGATCTGCTAACCTTGGCCAAGAGAATCATGGAAGGAGAGGGGATAGAGGAAGAGGATCTCCGGTCAGGGATACGGAAGAGAGAGGTGGTGAGGGCAAGGAGAGTGTTTTGTCAGTTGGCGATAGGGAGGATGGGTTATCCGGGTGCTGAGGTTGCGCGTTTTCTTGGGGTGACGACTTCGTCGGTGAATCGGTTAGCCGTTTCCCAGGAAGGAGCAAACCTGACAAAATATCTTAAGTTGTTTTAGAACCAACGTCCCCTATTTTTCCTATTTTTCAAAAAGTCCGTAGAGGAACAGCAAAAAGAATTAAATGAAATAGTAAATAAAGTTTTGAATAATCCTGTGGTAAAAGTATTAACTAAACCAGAAACAGCAGCAACAGCAACATGGGGGGCATGGATTTTGTCTGGTTTTAAGAAGGGCTTAGGGTTTGTTACTTCAAATATTTGCACAGCTGTAGATATTGCTGCAACTTTCTTCTCCACCCTGGAAATCGGGCATAAAGCGGTTAACCAACCAACCATGTTTAATGAAAACAAAGTGGATAAGGCCATAATGCCAACGCCGGAGCCGCAGCACGAGATAAAAAAATAGATACGCTGATAGTGGGCCAAGGCATTTAATGGTATAGGGTTAAATATCTAGGTAATCATAATGAAGTGCCCTAAGAGCCAGCATGTAAATTCAGAAACAGATAGGGCATGCGTTCAACAGAGCTACCGAGAGAAAGGTTTCGGTCCATGAAGACATTTTTACAGAATTTCCTTTTGGTTGTGTTGATTCTTTCAAGCAGTGCATCCTCATTTGCCCAGGAAGCTTTATGGAATAAGCTATGTAACGAGTTCAACCTGCTTTACAAAAAGGGAAATTATTCAGAAGCAGCCAAAGTTACTCAAGAAGCATTAAAAGTCGCGGAGAAAACGTTTGGACCAAATCATCCCAATGTTGGTGTTTCACTTAACTATATGGGTAGGGTCTATAAGGCGCAGGGTAAGTATATAGAAGCAGAGGCCACTTACAAAAGATCTTTGGCTATACTGGAGAAGGCCCTTGGACCAAATAACCTCGACGTAGGGGCATTGCTTAACAACCTAGCCGAAGTTTATCATGAAAGGGGCAAGTATGCCGAGGCAGAACCCCTCTACAAAAGGGCTCTGGAAATGTGGGAAAAGGCCCTTCAACCAAACTATCACGAAATGGCCATTTTACTCACCAACCTAGCCACACTTTATAGATTGCAAGGCAAGTATGCTGAGGCAGAACCGCTGTATAAAAGATCTCTGGCCATAAGAGAAAAGACACTACCTCCAAATCATCCCGACATAGCTAAATCACTCAACAATTTAGCTGTTCTTTATAATGATCAAAGGAGATATGCAGAGGCAGGGCCCCTATATAAGAATGCTCTGGCCATTTATGAAAAGGCGGCTAATCCAAACACCAATGAGGAGATATCCACACTACTTAATTGATGAATGCCACGACATCGTGGACAGATTTTCATGCCACGACATCGTGGACAAAAGGGTAATCAACGTAATATGTAATTGAACATTA
>Ga0154725_1053_pt1 | contig 32234 bp, 33 predicted proteins | sample Rifle2008BG16ft_FD_105733 | JGI IMG/M metagenome (GOLD analysis project Ga0154725, IMG submission 105733) | Deltaproteobacteria bacterium RBG_16_49_23 | reverse complement strand
CTGCTTGCAGGCACATCCGAAAAAGGCGACGGACCAATACAGGGTCCTTCAAAGAGCTGGCCACCCTCCACCGCTCTCACAATGAAGGCCGCCATCTGTCCCCGGTCTACGACAGAATCAGGACAGAAGAGGGCTTCATTTTCAGGTGTGCCGGGATTATCGGCCTGACATCCTCCTGTTATTCCTGCCGCAGCCATCGCCTCGACATGATTGAAAGCAAAATGGGTGGGGGAAACATCCTGAAATGTCACGGTCTGTGGAAGCGTAATCGTGACCGAAGCGCTCACAAGTCCTGTCGAAACATTGTTGGCAGCATCCCTGGCCCATGCGAAGAGCGTTTTCGCTCCACCAGTGGCGAAGGTAAAGTTTGCAGGAGGAGTTGCACTCCATCCTGCATTGCCTGCAAGGGGAGGAGTTGACGATTCTGCGACCATAAACCCGTTGACTCCCGACCCTCCTACATTATCGGCGGCGGTAAAGGCGCTAATGGGAACCGTTAAAGAGACTGATGTCGCAGGAATAACAAAGCTCGTCACGATTGGAGGTATTGTATCAGACGCGGGCAGGGTGATGGTAACCGTTTGACTCCGGCTGGTGGAGACATTATTCGCTGCGTCTTTGGCCCAGGCAAACAGGGTCTTTTGTCCCGGTGTGGTAAATATGAAATTTGCCGGAGCCGTTGGGGTCCATGGAGGACCAGAGGCAGCGGGAGTATTTGGCGACTCTGTGATTAAGAGGCCTGTGACTGCGACATTATCCGTAGCGGTGAAGGTCGTAATTGGTACGGTCAAAGAACTGGAAGTCGCGGGAATGATGAAGCTTATGACTGTTGGGGCTTCAGCATCCGGTAGTGGTGGTGGAACGCTGGTGGCATTCCCGGGGAAGCTCCCAGCGTTAATCTCTGTTATATTACTAAATGTGTCACCATCAGAATCACTTGGTTCGATAGCCTGGAGAGCGGCGACACCCATCCCGGCGTTAAAATACGCCTGGCCGTAAGTGTTGAGGGGGGGGGCGGAAGGTCCATGGCAAATGGTACATTGGTTGCCGGGCACTCCGGGAACAGCAGATAAACTGGATAAGGGCGATGTTGGATAACGCCCAACGAATACAAGACGTTCGGAATTGAAAGCATAAACCATTCCGCAGATGCCCAAAGTAAGAGCTATTGCGAACAAAACGATTTTAAATTCTTTCCTGATTTTCTTAATCATATTATCCTCCTGATTTTTAGATTTTGTAGAGTTTGAATTTCTTTCTTTTCTCTAAAGAGAGCATGCAGAAAGCGACCTCATCAATTCATCCTTTGAGAAAGGCTTGCTGAGAACACAGGCTTTATGTTTCTCTTTTTCTTCCTGAAGAACCGATCCATAATAACCAAGATCGCTGCTCATATAGACGGCCCTAACATCTGGGTTGTGTAACCTAATATGTCTCACCAACTCTATTCCGTTCTCAATGGGCATCTGGATATCGGTGAGGATTAAATCCGGTTCAAATAGAAGAAAGGCTAAGTACCCCTCCCCGCCATCTTTAGCCACTTTCACTTCATACCCTTCTTCTTCCAGCATTACCTGAAGAATCCAGGCCAACCCGATATTGTCATCCACGATCAGTATCCTCATGCCTTTTATTAAAGGGCAAACCATGTGCCAATGTTTAAATATTTTTATCTATTTGATTTTATTAAGTTTTAATAGTAACTGATTTCTATTAAAAACTTACCTTGAAGGATTTTTACTACAGGAAGAAAGGGGATTGAATTGAAAAGATGAATAATAACGAATAGATCGATTTGAAGGGTTTATCCTACACTATTTCGGGAAGATTTCTTAAAATCTGCAAGATTGATATTGCGCTTCTTTAGGAGGTCATAGAAATTGGTCCGATATTTCCCGGCAAGCTCTGCTGCTTTGATTATATTCCCCTGACCGCACACCCGAGAAGAGAAAAAGAGATCAGACCGGCAATACAAAAGTGAAAGTACTTCCCCGTCCAAGTTCGCTTTCCGCCCATATCTTACCACCATGGTATGTAATAATATATTTGGCAATAGCCAGGCCCAATCCGGTTCCTCTTTCCTGGGTTGACCCAGCCGGAGCAATCTGTTGGAACTTGTCGAAAATAGTCGTCAGACTGGCCCGGGGGATGCCCGGACCTGTATCGGTCACGGAAATCTCCACTTCCCGATCAATGGATCTGGCGGTTACGATCACCTGCCCCTCTTCAGGAGTAAATTTGACTGCATTTCCAATCAGATTCCTGAGCGCTTGGAGAATCTTCTCACGATCTATAGGGATTTCCGGCAACGGTCCATTGATCTTTGCCTCGAGGCTTATCTTCTTGGCTTCTACGATGGGCCCTATCTCCAGGATAACCATTTCAATAAGGGGGATGAGGCTTCTCTGCTCAAAATGAAAGGTCATCATCCCTGATTCCATCTTGGAAACGTCTAAGAGGGAGTTGACCTGATCGATCAACCGATTGCTCTCCTCCGTTATAATGGTCAACAGCCTCTTCTGCTTCTCTGTGATGGGACCGGCTACCTCCTCCCGCAAAAGGGCGGTCCCCTCTTTGATGGAGGTGAGGGGGGTTCGCAGTTCATGGGACATCATGGAGAGGAAATCGGATTTCATCTTATCCACCACCTTCAATTTATCACACATCGAATTGAAGGCCCTGGCCACCTCGGACATCTCCGGAGGAGATGAAATATTCAGGTCACACTGGAAGACGCCGCCCGAAATTTCATTTGTTTTCCCCATGACCAGAGAAAGGGGACGGGTAATGCTTCTCGTGGTGAAGAAGGATATGGCAATGAATAAGAGGACCGCGATCGTGGATAGAATAATAGTTAATTTGCGAGTGGACTGCCCTGTTTCTTCTAAGGTCTTCATCTTTTGACGGATGCCTTCATGAGAATAAGCCTCCAAATGTTCTAATTCCTCGATGATGGCATTTACCTTCTGGTCTTTTTCTTCTTCATATTGTCGGTCAACCGTGTGCTGCTTTGTCTTAACACGTTTCACTTTTTCACTGATCAGGAGATGATATTGTTCGAAGTCTTTCTTGATCCTTTTGATCAAATCTTTTTTGGGGGTTGTATCAGCAAGGGAATCGAGCTTGCCAAGATACCCCTCAAACTCTTCTTTAGCTGAAAGAAATTGGCCAAAAAGGGCATCATCCTGGGTGATGAAGAACTTTTTTTCATAACGCATTTGAGAAAGCAGAGACTCTGTCAGCCTTTCCTCATACTCTAAGAGAAGGGTATCGACCTTCAGGATATGACGCATCTCTTTATTAAAGTAATGCAACTTCAAAATAGTATAAGCGGCCACCCCCATCATCAGAATGAAGATAGCGATATATCCGATCATCAGTCGCGAGAAAATGGTCAGTCTCATTTGTTAATGATTTGTTGGTACATTCAGGGGAGAGCCAGAAAAGCCCTTCCGAGAAAGACCGCCATCTGATCACGTGTCACTAAGTCGGCAGGACAGAACTGCGCTTCGTTTCCCGGCGTCCCTGGATCGTCTCCCAAACATCCTAATGTTATCGCACGCGCAACGAGTTCCTCTATGTGCCTGCAGAAAGGGTTGCCAACCAGTACATCCGGAAATGGGGGCACAGCACAGACTCCTGGAGGATCCCCAGGGAACACTGCCCTTATAAGAAAAGCTGCCATCTGCTCTCTTGTCACAGGTAAGCTGGGCTCGAAAAGGTTTTCTCCGATCCCGCGGGTGATCCCACGAGTGGCCATTTGCTCGATATGGATGCAGAAGATGTCGTCCACCGGGACATCTGAAAAGGGCGGCTGAGCGCAGACTCCCACGGGGTCTGCTCCGTTTAATGTCCTGATCATAAAAGCCGCCGCCTGCTCTCTCGTCACCGGGTTTCCGGGACAGAAAAGGGCTTCGTTTTGAAGCGTGGCGGGATCGTCCGATTGACAACCCCTAGTGATCCCCGCCGCTGCAATGGCCTCAATCCGAGAGAAGGAAGGGTGGTTAGCCGGAACATCCTGGAATCTTGTAAGGGTGATGGTCACAGAAGCGCTCAGGCCGGGAGAAGAGACATTCCCTGTGGCATCCTTGGCCCATGCAAAAAGAGTCTTTATCCCTGGTGTGGTAAAGGAAAAGGTCGCCGGAGGCGTTGGGCTCCAGTTTGGATCTGCCGCTGCCGGAAAAGCAGGGATGTCCGTAACCATCCAACCCGTGACGCCCGTATTATCATTGGCCGTGAAGGAAAGGATGGGCACCACGAGTGTATTATGATCTGCAGGAATTACAAAACTGTTGACCACAGGAGGTGTGGTATCCGGACCCGGTTTACTGTTCGGGTCCCCGGGGAACGTCCTCGCTATAATCTCTGCGATATTGGTAAAGCCATCAATGTCGGAGTCGAATGGTTCGACAACTGCGAAATTGTAGTTAAAAACAAAAAGATGGGTTCCGTAGAGATTCCGGGGTCCATTCCCCACCACTGGATTGGGAATGGTATGACAAACCAGGCAGGTGTCTAAGGCCGTACCTATGGTTCCATATCGGGCATTGAATTCAACCATACGAGCTGGTCGAGCATAGCTGAGTATGGAGATACCTAATACCAGCGCTCCTAAGCACAAAACGGTTATTACTTCCCTCTTCCTTTTCATTAAATTTATTATAGCATATTTCCATTTGTTTTAGAATTTTTTAACTTGACAATATGAATAACATCTGATTTCATAAAATGAGTCATTTGGGTCTCATCTATTCTCTTCTTTTCAAACGTTTTTTACACAACCATGGAGTTCACCAATATTTTGCGTCTAATGGCATTTTCAGTTTCAATGAAATATTCCAACGGACTAAGAAGGAGAAGATCAATGAATCGGATCAAGTATTTTCCGATAGTGATTGCCATCCTGTTATTCTTGCCATCCCTTTTTAGCTGGGGCGCCTCCAGTCAAGGAGAAACGAAGTCAGAAAAGGGGGGCTATCTGGAACCTGCGGTGCCCGAGGTTTGCAAGGTTTGTCATTCCGAAATATTTGGCGCCTTCCAGAAAGAAAATCCCCACTATCAAACGTTGAAAGACCCCAAACGTCCCCCGGAGAAAAGGGGATGTGAATCCTGCCATGGTCCCGGAGAAAAACATGTCAATGCGGGGGGAGATAAGAAGCTCATCTTCTCCTTTAAGGACAAAAATGCCACAGATCGCTCTGACGCCTGTCTCAAATGCCATCAGAAAGAGAAGAGCTTCTTCCAATTCGATCGGGGAGTCCATAAATTGGGCGCTGTCGGATGTAATGACTGCCACCAGATGCATAGAAAACCCTTAACCGATAAACTCCTTAAAGGGAAAGAGATGGATGTCTGCTTCTCCTGCCATCAGGACGTCAAATCAAAATTTTATCTTCCCACCCGGCATAAAGTCATGGAGGGGGCGATCAAATGCTCGGATTGCCATACGCCCCACGGAACACGGAACAGGGCCAGTTTAAGAACAGGAGGGCGATTTAATTTTAATGTCGATGCCTGCTTTAAATGCCATCCTGAGAAAAGGGGCCCCTGGGTTTTCGAGCATCCCTCTGTCAAGGTGGAAGGGTGCACCATCTGCCATCTCCCTCATGGATCGCCTAACCGGTTTCTCCTGGCCCACCGGGATGTGAGAAGGGTCTGTATCCAGTGTCATGGCCAGAGACACCAGAATGTCTTCTTCTCTTCAGCGGTATCCTGCGTCAACTGCCATTCTCAGATACACGGGTCCAACTTCGACAGAGCGTTCTTCCGATGATGGGGGTGAGGGAATGAGAGGATATATTAAGACAGCCATTTTAGGAATGTTATCCCTTTCTTTTTTACTGTTCTTCTCCAATTTGGACGCTGCCCCGGAGAACGGAGGGCTGGCCACAGGCCCTTTCCAGTGGCACGGAAGCGTCGAACTGGGGTATCGTCTGACCGATATTGAAGGCCGGGACCGGTATAAAGAAGTCGTTAACCTGATGGAGGGACTGAGGCTTTTTAACCTAAGCCTTCAAGGAAAGAATCAGGAAAAGAAGGGCCTTGTAGACTCTTTGAGCTTTAACCTGAACGGCATCGGGGATCCTTTTCCCTATGGGCGCCTTCAGATCAAAAAGGCTAAAACTTATGATCTGGTCGTGACCTATAGGGAATCCAGATATTTCTTCAACCGTGAAGATTTCTTCACTCCTTCGCTTGGCGAACCCTTCACTGATAACCATGATTTCCATCAGCGCAGAAGACAAGGGGCTGTCACCCTCACGATCTTTCCCCAAGACGACTTCCGTCTCAATTTCGGCTACAGCCATGCTCAGAGGGCCGGAGACATGAGGACTCCGAGGGCCTTTATTTATCTTTTAGACATCCCCAATCTTGAGCAGGACCTGAAAGAGCGACTGAATGAGTTTTTCGTTTCAGCAGACTTTTCAATCGGGACCTGGAACTTCCATGTGAAGCAGTCCCGCTGGAATTTTAAGAACGAGAACGAAATCGAGGAGCCGGGTTTCCTGGTGGAGAAGCGGAAAGAAGATATGAATACCTATGTCAGTACGGCCAAAGGCCATACCCGGGTCGGGGAACGCTTGGACCTGGATCTCGGATTTACTTATGCCCATTCGAACGGGCGGGCCCATTTTACAAATCCATTTTCTACGACAGAGGGGAAGACTGATTTTAACACTCAGATTGCCGAATTGGGCCTGAGTTATCTTTTGATGAAAAAGGCCGTGCTCCATTTCGATTATCAGTTCCATCGTTTGAGTCAGGACGGACGGGCAGAAACGTTCAAGCCGACTTATGAACTCCATGCACATACAGGTACTTTCCAGATCGAGGTTCTTCCGATTGAGAAGCTGACCTTAAGAGGAGGCTACCGTTTTCAGTACCGGGATATCGATGCAGAGAATTTAATGAATGTCGAGGGCAATCTGGCTATCGGCGGCAAAGATTCCCAGGATACAATTATTAGAACCCACGGCTGGATTGGCTCTTTGGACTGGAAACCTTACAAGTCGTTCAGTATTTACGGAGAGTATCAGGGAGCGGACTTCGATAATCCGTATACCCGTATTTCGCCCGAACATGAAAATATCGCTAAGTTGAGAGTGAAGTATAACACTCCCCTCAACGGGTTGAATTTAAAAGGGTCAGTGTTGTGGAAGAGAAAGACCAACCCCGATCAGCGATATCGGATCGATGTCCAGGACTACGTCTTCGCCGCGGGCTACCAGCCTTCTTTTCTTCCCAGGCTGTCCCTTGACGCCTCTTTCACTTATGAGAAGATCCGGGATAAGAAGAACATCACAAACAACCTGTTCGCCTTTCCGGTGCCTCCTCCCTTCACACGTTTTGTTTTTGACTCCGATGCCCTGATCTATTCCGGGGGGATGAGTTATGAGGGTATTTTTAAAGGGTTGGGCGCACGGTTCAACGGGAGCTATGCGAGGACCAGGGATGAAAACAGCCAGAAATATGCGGATGGCCTGATCAGTATCTGGTATAAAAATAAATGGGTCACACCCATTCTTACTCTGGAAAGAACCTACTTAATAGACCGTGAAAGGCGAAATGACGGTTTTGACGCTAATCTTCTTACCTTTTCTTTGAATAAGGAATTTTAAAAGAATTGTATCAATTTAGCGGTTTGAAATAAACCGTTAAAATCCCTCCCCGCCTCCCTTTACCAAAGGGAGGAGAAACATATCCCCCTTTTGACAAAGGGGGATACAGGGGGATTAGACAATCTTTTTCAAAGAGCTAAAGTGTTACAAAGAATTTTACCCGTTAAGGGTCATCAGTTATCAAATCTTGATGATCTCACCCTCAATCTTGTCTCCGATGTGAAGGATTCCAAGGGTGGCGCCATGCCAGAGGGATCGTGTGGGCGACCCGGGATTGAAAAAGTAAATATTTTTTACCAGATGATTTGCCGGAGTATGGGTGTGGCCATAGACGATTGCATCTACCTCATTGAATTCTCCTTGGATCCGTGACTCGATTCCGAAAGGCGCCCCGCCTCCATGAATCAAGCCTATCCGAAATCCCCCTAATTCAATAACTCGTTTCTGTGGAAAGACCTTCCGGACTGCATAATGGTCCATATTCCCGCAGACAGCAATTAATTCTTTCAGCCCCGAGAGGCATTCGGCAACAGACCACTCTACAAAATCTCCAGCATGGAAAATCTTATCTACGTCCTTGAAATAGAACTCAGCAATCTTTTTAAATTCTGAATCGGGTTCTCTTAAATGGGTGTCGGAAAGCACACCGATCTTCATATTAAACTCCGAAAATCCCCCCGCACCCCTTCCATTCCTTCTCCATTTCCCGGAACAAGGAGATATTCTCTCCTTCGTTTTTTTGCCCTCTCTGCATAATGCGCACTAAGGCCCATGACCGCATATTATTTTAACATGCCCCCAATGTCAACTTTTATGCATGAATCGGGTATTGATGCGGAATTCCAAATCGCCAACATCTCTGTTGTCAAATGAATTGTTAATATGTTGGGTAAACATACAGCGATCATCAGGACGGACGATTGTCTCCGTCAAATCCGGATTAGCAAAGAATTCTTCTGGACGATAACCGGTGACTCTTTCGCAAGATGGAGAAATATAGATGAAGTTTCTATTTAGAGTCTGTTTATAAATTGCCCCCTCAATCAGAATCGTCATTTCGGCGAAAGCCGGAAGCCGGGGTTCCCGGTGAAAACCGGGACCCAGTCTTTGAGATGGTTCCCGACTTTCGTCGGGACGACGCCTGGATGCCCCCGTATCAAGTACGGGGCAGGCTCCTCAAGTCCGGCATGACGGAAAAAGACATTTATAAGCAGACTCTAATTAGGGACACCTCCCATTTTTCTTAATTGCCGGTTTTCAATTTTAAAGACTTCCATTTCCCATCTATTCATCCGAGGCGCAGCCTAAAGGCTTCGGCTACCCTATCATTGATAGATTTTTTCATTCAGAAAGATCTCCAAGATTTGGGGATCGAATTGCCTTCCCTTTCCTTTCTCCATCTCAAGAAGGACATCCTCAACAGGCATGGCCCGACGATGGGGCCTTAAACTGGTCATAGCATCAAAGGCGTCCGGTACACCAATGATCCTTGCCTCTAAAGGAATCACCTCTCCAATTAAACCGTCAGGATAACCCCTGCCATCGTAGTGTTCGTGGTGATTGCGAATCATGGAAATCTTATCTTTAAAAAAATCGATCCCCTCCACGATCTTCACCCCGATCAATGGGTGCTGCTGAACATATTGATACTCCTCGGGTGTCAGTTGCCCTTTTTTTTGAAGCACCTCATCCCTGATGCCGATCTTACCGATGTCGTGGAGAAGTGCACCAAAGACCAGGCTCTCCTGTCTCTCTTGGTTGAACCCCAATTGGGCTGCAATCCTCATACTCATCCTTCTCACCCTGTCTGAATGGCCTCGGGTATAGGGATCTTTTGCGTCAATCGCTCCGGCTAATACCTTAACTGAATCCAGGTGGCTCTTCTTAAGAACAAGCAAAGTCTTTTGAAGTTTTGCTGTCCTTTCCTCTACCAATTTCTTCAGATTGTTGTGATAAGACTCAAGCTCTTCTTCCATCTTCTTCTGCTCAAGGGCCTTCTTTACGCTGAAGGAAACGAGTTCAAGGTCAACCGGCTTAATGATGAAATCAGTCACTCCCACGCGTATGGCCTCTACTGCCATATTGATCTCCGGATGGGCGGTCATGATGATGAACATCATGTTCGGCCGCACAGCCCTCACATTCCTCAGAAGCTCCAACCCATCCATTTCAGGCATCCGGATATCCGAAATGATCAGCGAAAAATCATTTTTATAAAAAAGGCCCAGGGCTTCTCTTCCGTTATTGGCCATCACACAGGCATATCCTTCCTTGGAAAGCCTTTTCGCAAGGATCGAGTAGATCATCTTCTCATCATCAACAATGAGGATGCGGGTTTCCAATTAGTATTCCCCTCTTATCTTTATTTTGAAATCGCACCTACCTGCTTACCCTTCCTTTAAAAATCGGTATAGCTCTGATTGGAGAATTCTCCAACTCCTCCCCACTTTCTTAGCCTTTATCTTTCTTTCATGGATATGATTTAATAAAGTTGCTTTTGAGATCTTTAAGTATTGGGCTGCCTCATCAGTTGTTAAAATGTTATCATCTTTCATAGCAGACATTAATTCACCTCAATTAGTTTTTTCTTGTTTTATCTTACTTCAATTTTAATTTAAGCAATATATATGCCAGAGCAGGAAGGATGGAGGTTTCATTATGTAACTATTTAATCTCTAAGTATTATTCCAAATTTTGAGTTAAAATTGAAAATCGAAATTTAACCCCGGGAAATGACATTTTTGTCATAAAAGTTCAACAATTTTGGTAAGCAAGGGATAACAAAAATTGAAATCTTACGAAAAGGGAAAAAAGTGGCCTTTTTTGACAACAATAGAGTCCTTATTTTGTCGTCACTTATAGACGGAAAAAGAGCTTACGAATCGATTTCTCTTTTTCCCTTGATCTGGGTTATAATGAGGCTGTGGCGATCGGTCGTAAAAAGAAGGCCCTTGTCCATATTGCAAAGGAAGACCTCCATCTCGATGAGGAATCTTATCGCCAGATCCTTAAAGGGGTGGCTGGAGTGGAGAGTTCAACCCGGCTGAACCGGGAAGGGTTCGAGAAGGTCATGAAACGTTTTCAGGAGATGGGATTTAAGGGGCTCCTGCCCCATCCCTACCATCCTTCCCCAAAGGGCAGGCTCATCCCTTCAGGCAGTCCCCGCGGCCTGGAATCGATCACCCAGGGCCAGAATGATTTTATCTCATACCTTCTGGAAGAGTTGGGGTGGGAGGAGGGACATTACCACGCATTCTGCAAGCGCATCATCAAAGTTCCCGAACCAAAAACCAAAAGGGACGGCCAGAAGATCATCATCGGTCTCATGGCCATATTGAGAAAAAAAGCAATACAGAAAATGTAACCCCCCACCCCTCCCTCCCCTGCAAGTGGGGAGGGAAAAAAGGAGGGGGAAGGAGAGAGCTATGAAAAAATATATCATGATCGGTCTGGCCGTTTTATTGATCACCTCTCTGGGACTGGTCACACTCAGCAGAGAAAAAATTCCTGCCTTTATTGAAATGGAGGTGAAAGGAGTAAGGATAGATCCTGTCAGTCAGAGTCCGGTCGTCATCCTCGCGGACAGGGAAGGGAAAAAAGGGCTCCCCATCTGGGTCGGTCTTCTTGAAGCCAATGCCATCAATAAAGAGCTCAATCAGGTTTCCTCTCCCAGGCCAATGACCCATGATCTCCTCCATTCCATTCTGGCGCAAGCCCAGGTCAAAGTGAAGGAGGTTAAAATTGTCAACCTGAAGGACAGCACTTATTTTGCCACCCTCTTTCTTATTTTGAACAAAGAGGTGATCGAAGTCGATGCCCGCCCGAGCGATGCCATCATTCTTGCTCTGAAATCGAAAGTCCCAATTCTCGTCTCTGCCAAGGTTTTAGATCAACAGGGACTTACCCTCTCCCAGAAGGAGGGGATTGGAGAACGGCAAGGAATCCGGATTCAGGAGCTCACCCCTTCCCTGGCCTCTCACTTCAATTTCAAAGGGCAAAAGGGGGTGCTGGTTTCCGAGGTGGTTCCGGGAAGCGCCTCGGAGGTCTCCGGAATCAAGGCAGGAGATATCATTACCAAAATCAATTTAAAAGAGGTTGGGGGGATTCAGGAATTCGAAGAGATCTTTGACAAGGCCAAGGCGGGCGATTCGCTACGGATCTTACTTTTTAGAGATGAGAAATTCCAGGAAGTAAATCTATTCCTGAAACCTTGATCTAAGTCGTACTCTGGTTTGCGGATCTTCTCGCACCTCATCCAATCTATTGCTTTCCATTTTCGCCCTTTCACTCCTATAATCCCCCCCTTTATCGCCTTATGGATCTTTTCATCACCAAACTGTTTATAAAGCATGATTTGTCAAATAAGATGATCTCAAAACTTTTAGGAGGAAAGAGAAAAGACCATGATAGACAAAAAAATTTCAAGACGTTCCTTTTTGACCATCTCGGCCATGACGGCAGCTTCCTTTGCTCTCGACTGGAAAAAGATTGCAGCCTATGCCGCCGGCATGGGACCCAAAGGCAACTACCCGACAGTGATCATCGGGGCGGGATTGGGGGGATTATGTTGCGGAACCTATCTGTCCAGATTTGGCATTCCAGTAACAGTGGTCGAACAACATGGTATCCCAGGAGGCTATGCCACTTCTTTTGACCGAGGACCATTTACCTTCGAGGTGTCGCTCCATGGGACGTCCATTCACAACAATGCAACAGCACGAATACTGAAAGAATTGGGTGTCCTTGAAAAATTACAATTGATTTCACTGCCCGAAGCTTTTCATTTCAAGACCCCAACCCTTGAAATTTCAGTTCCTCAGCGAGACCCGGAGGCGCTGATTCAACTTTTGACAAAACATTTCCCCTCTGAAAAGGAGGGTATTCGTGGTTTTTTTCAGGAACTATTAGAGATAGCAGAAGAAACGGACAAGCTTCACCAAAAGAAAGGAAAGTTTTTCAAGTATATCTTCCCCATTCAGTACCGGAAGATGTGGAAGGTAAGGAACAAGACTCTGGTCGATTTATTAAATCAATACGTCAAAGACCCTGCCCTGAAGGATGTTCTGGCTTTCAATTGGGGCTACTACGGTCTGCCTCCATCGAAGCTCTCCGGTTTTTACTATGCCACCGCCCTTGGGGACTACCTGAAAAATGGCTCTTACTACATCAAACCCCGTTCTCAGGAATTGAGTAATGCCTTGGCTAAAACCATTGAGACCTCGGGTGGGAAAATCCTTTACGGAAACTCGGTGGAAAAAATCCTGGTGAAGGACAGGGCTGTGCAGGGGGTAACCATCTCGGGAGGAGAAATCCTGCCTGCTCGAGCTGTGGTAAGCAACGCAAGTGCCCTTGCCACCTTTAAGGAAATGCTTCCCCTGGATGTTGTGCCGGCAGATTACTTAAAGAAGTTGAATGAATACCAACCAAGCATCTCGAGTTTCACTGTTTGGTTAGGGTTAAAACAGGGATTGAGGGGTAGGATAAAGGGTTACAGCATTGGCATCTCTTCAGGAGAAGGGGCGGAGGCCAATTATCAACACTGCATGAAAGGGAATGTGGAGCGGGGGCCCTTCAGCGTCACCATTTACGACAACCTCTTTGAAGGTTATTCCAGGCCGGGTAAATCGACACTCATGCTTCTTTTTCTGACTGGCTATGAACCCTGGCGCAAGTTTGAAACCGATTACCGGGCAGGGCGTAAAAAGGAATACTATGAGGAAAAAGCAAGGTGGACAGATATCCTCATCCGCAGGGCTGAAAAAGAGTTAATCCCCGGAATCTCCTCCATGATAGAAGTTAAGGACTCGGCAACTCCCTTGACCAATTGGTACTTTACACGCAATCCTGAAGGGGCCATCTATGGATTTGAACAGACTATGAATAATGCCTATATGACCAGGATCGATAACCGGACCCCTATTAAAGGACTCTACCTGGCGAGCGCCTGGGGCAATCCAGGGGGAGGTTATACAGGTGTATTGAGGGGCGGGGAGTTTACCTTCCAGAAAATGATGGAGGATTGGGGAGGGAATTTGAAATGAGTAAACCCCGCACCCTCTCACTTCTATTATTACCCTTTTATCGCCTTATGGACCTTTTCATCACCAAACTGTTTATAAAGCATGATTTGTCAAATAAGATGATCTCAAAACTGAAACCCTTAACAAGGAGGAACAATGAATATGCCCCTAATCGAAATGCAAAACATAAAAAAGGACTACTTCTTGGGTGAAACGGTAGTGCATGCCCTCCAAGGGATCGACTTAGAAATAGATAAAGGGGAGTTCGTTGCCATCTGGGGACCATCCGGATCTGGCAAAACCACGCTTCTAAACCTTATCGGCGCCATTGATGAACCATCGACAGGGGATCTGGCGATTGCCGGCAAGGAAGTTCGCTCTTTGTCAGATAACCAAAGAAGCGAGCTTCGCAATGAAACGATCGGTTTTATATTTCAAGGTTTTAACCTAATCCCGGTTCTCTCCGCCCTGGAGAATGTGATGCTCCCTCTTCAAATTAAAGGTGCATCTTTCGGAGAAGCTAAAGCCAAGGCCCTGAGCCGTTTAGAGCAAGTGGGCTTAAGTGAACTTATCCATAATCGCCCGGCCAAAATGTCAGGAGGGCAACAACAAAGGGTGTCGATTGCGAGGGCATTGGTAAATGATCCCTCTTTGGTGATTGCCGATGAACCGACCGCCAATCTGGACACGGAAACCGCCCGCATGATCATTTCCATCATGCGCGAGCTGAATGAAAAAGATGAGATCACTTTTATTTTTTCTACCCATGATCAACGGCTCCTGGATCAGGTCAAACGCCTGGTGCGCCTGGAGGATGGACGAATCGTCGATGGAGGGATGAAGCGATGAGAAAATGGATGAAAATAGCAATTCGCAATATTCTAAGAAATAAGCGCCGGTCCTTTGTCACTTTGCTCGCGATAGGTGTGGGCTTTTCAGCGATAAGCCTCTTTCGAGGTTATGTCAGTAATACCTATTCCGGATTAAGGGAATCAGCTATTCGAGGCGAGGGCCTGGGTCATCTAACTGTCTACAAGGCTGGCTGGCTAGAGAAAGGGAAACTTGATCCTGAGCGATATATGTTTTCGAAAGCGGAAGTCGAGAAAATAACGAAACTGGTCACGGAAGAAAATGAGGTTATTTTGGCTACCCCTCAGATTCAGGTTGCCGGTATTGTCTCGAATGGAACCACCTCTACCATTTTCATAGCCCAGGGAGTCGTTCCCAGGGATGATAAGACAATTAAAGGAGCTTGGGCTGCTTTTAGACCCATTATTGGAGAGGGATTACACGAGCAGAAGACTTATGGAGTGGAGATTGCCCAGGATTTAGCCAAGTATCTCAACCTCAAACCTGGCAAGGACGGAGTTGTGATGGCCACTACCCTGAGCGGCCAGATGAATGCCATGGACATTCAAGTGGCGGGTGTATATGATTCTGGGTCGGATGCCACTAATGACAAATACATGCGTTTCACTTTTGACTTCGCACAGTCCCTTTTTGACACGAAAATGGCTGAAAGAATCGTGGTCCTGCTGGAAGACTGGGGAAAGACCGAGAAGATGCGTGCGCTCCTTCTGACCAAACTAACCAAGGCAGGCATTGCCTGTGAGATAAAGACCTGGAACGAACTATCCTTATTCTATTCAAAGGTTAGAGGGATGTTCGATATGATCTTCCTATTCCTGTTCTCCATTATCTTAGTCATCGTTGTTATGAGCACTGTCAACACAATGGGTATGGCAGTTTTAGAGAGAACCAGAGAGATTGGAACCCTGAGGGCCTTGGGCTTAAAGAGAAGGGGTACATCGCTGCTCTTCGCGATGGAAGGCGGCCTGTTGGGCCTTTTCGGCAGTTTCATAGGAGTAGTATTGCATATAAGCGTGTGGGCCATTATTCGAGCTCTCTCCCCGACCTACACACCTCCGGGCGCTTCTACACCTGTGCCATTAATTGTTAACCTTGTACCTCAAACTATGTTCGTGTTGATGCTCTTTCTGATTTTTCTTTCTTTGTTAGCTGCCATCATCCCGGCGAGGCGTGCGGCCAAGCAAAATGTAGTGGACGCCCTGGGACACGTGTAAATATATTAGAAGGAGGAAACTGATGAATCGCCAGCATAAAAAACGAGATTTGATTCTTTTAGTTTTTACACTTGTTTCTTGTCTGGGCTTTTTCCCTTCCTCCCTTCATGCTGCCATGAGCCCCAAGGAAATCCTCACAAAAGCGGATGAAGCTCGGGGTAACGTGGAAGGAGTAGAGTGGGAGATCGACATTGAATCCATTGAAGGAGGGCGTCAACAACAAAGAACCATCAGGGTAACTGCTCGTGATTTCAACTCACTGGCAGACTTTCTTGCCCCGGCCAATGTGAAAGGCCAAAAGTTATTGATGTTAGACCGCAATATGTGGTTTGTGAAACCTGGTCTTTCTAAAGCAGTCCCTATCTCTCCCCGGCAAAAACTAATGGGTGGTGCTGCCAATGGCGACATAGCATCGACCAACTATGCCGGCGACTATCAAGTGATTCAAAGTTTGGAGGACACGGCGAATGGAGAGCCCTGCTATCTCTTTGATTTAAGCGCAGTGGATAAAAAGGCTACTTATGACCGGATCAAATACTGGGTATCCAAAGAGCGGCTGGTGGGCCTCAAGGCTGAATTTTACACGGTTTCAGGAAAGATGTTTAAGACCGCCACATTCGAATATGAAAACAGCATCACTGTTGATGGTAAGCCGCAACCATTCATTTCCAAAATGGTTATTACGAGCGCCGTGCTGAAAGAGGATGTCACCACCATGTACTTTCGCAAGGTATTGATCAAGAAGGTTCCGGATTCCGTTTTCAACCTCAATCTGTTGTTAAAGTAATACAAACGTATTAAGAAAAATGACATCCCCCCCCACCCATCCCTCCCCCCTTGAGGGGGAGGGATGGGTGGGGGGTACCCTTCAAAATGAGTACATACCTTAGAATGAAGAATCGCCTTTTCACAATTGTTGTTCTATTGATGGTTGGTATAGGTTGCTTGCCGGAGACGGGAATAGCCGGTGAGGATAGTCATACAGCCCTTGCCATGATCCAAAAGACATTGGCCAAGCGCTTTTCGTTGGATTTGCGGATTTTGACCTATGGTATTATCCAGGAGCCTTCCAATTCAAGCCAAAATCCTGAAAACAACTTTCTGCAAATTCCGCATTACGCGGCAGATCTGGAAATACGGCCGGATCTACGTCTAAACATAGACCCTTTAGAGCTAAGCGCTAAACCCAGAATGAGACTTGAGTATAGCATCTGGCGAGAAGGGCACCGCAAGGGAGAATCCCAATGGGATGACGATTGGTACATCAATGAGTGGTTGGTAAGATGGAAGGTGCGTGAGAATCTATTTATATCCTACGGCCGCGAAAACCTGCAATGGGGGCCTTCCTTTCTATTCTCTCCTTCCAATCCCTTTTTCCAGGATAATGGTCGTCGTAACCCCTACCTGGAAGTGCCGGGCATGGATTTCGGCCGGTTGGTCTGGATCCCGGGAAGTTCCTGGACGATATCTTTCATCGCCAATACAGATGAAGGACGTAACAAGACCGCATCCGGCTTTCCGATTGGCTTTCCTCAAGGCACGCCATTTGAAAAGACTTATGCCTTGAAGATAGATTATACAGGCCGGCAGAATTATGGTTCAATCATCTTCTCGCATAGGGAGGATTCCCTGAATTCATTGGGGTTTTTTGGAGGATGGACTATTTCCGATGCCATCCTGCTCTATGGCGAGGGAGTCATTACCCAAGGTAGTAAGGCATTATACCCCAAGAGGGCTAATTCCCCTTTGGGGGCTTCAATGCAAAAACTCCATCGAGACGATTCCACTATTAAACCGGTTCTCCTCATCGGAGGCTCCTACACTTTTGCAGCGAGTGGAACCTTGTCGATGGAATACGCCTATTATAGCCCAGGGTACAGCGATGCTGATTCAGATACCTACTACTCCTTAAGGCGCAGGGCAGCAGGAGCTATCAGCTCTAACGGTTTGGTATCGGCATTGGGACAAAAGACCCTTGGCCAAACGGTCAATACGGGATTAAGATTCTTGCGAAAGAATTATGCACTGCTCCAGTATACTCAGAATAATATCAAAAACAAAATCGATCTTACCTTACGCTGGACCCAGAATTTGAATGATGGATCTGGTCAATTTACAAAAGTTGTGTCATATTCTTTGGGTAATCATCTGGAGTTGTTTTCCGTCGGTACCGTAATGGCAGGTGGCAAGAATACAGAGTTTGGGAGTATCCTCTATTATCAATGGATGATCGGCCTAAAGTATAGCTTCTGATATAGAAAGCGCCGGGTAACCTGAGCATGGAACAAAGCGAAATTTATATCAAGCATTATATCAATGCGAGAAATGTTTTTATTGATTTACTCTATACGATTATCATATCCACTTTGATCGCCGCTTTCTTAACCTTTACAGGTATCACCACAAAGTCCTTTATCATTAATTTAATTGTGTCTCAATCTTTCGGGATCTCTATTTGCTCGATCATTATGTTTTTACTCTGGATATTTAAACCAGAGAAGAGTGCATCCCTTGCTTTCACATTCACAATAGGCGTTGGCAGTGGAATCCTGATCGGCTTGCAAATAGGGCCTTTTGTCCTTCAGCAGATCTTTTCCATCGTCCTGAAGCCACAGGATAGAGGTCTTCTTCAGACTATCATCATTGCCATCGCCTTCGGTAGTGCTGTCAGTTATTTCTTCTACGTCAGAGCAAGATTAAGAGTGAGTGAGGAAGAGATCCAGCAAGAAAGGATCAAACGTCTTTCCATTGAAAAAGAAGCCCTTGAGACCAATCTGAGACTGCTTCAGGCACAGATCGAGCCCCATTTCTTGTTCAATACCCTTTCCAATATCCTGAGTCTGATAGACACAGACCCGGCCAATGGCAAGTCTATGTTAATGGATCTGATTCATTATCTGCGCACCTCTCTGTCAAGGACATTTCCTGATCCAATCACATTAGATCAAGAAATGGACATGATCAAAGCCTATCTTAATATTCAAAAAATCAGGATGGGCGACAGGCTCCGTTTCAAGGTCGAGCTTTCTGATGCAGTCCGGAAATATCCCTTCCCGCCTATGTTGCTTCAGCCTCTGGTAGAGAATGCCGTAAAACACGGGCTTGAGCCCAAAATGGAGGGAGGAGCAATCATGATAAAGGTTGGAGAAGAAGATGAAGTCATAAGAATCGAAATCAGCGATGATGGTCAAGGATTCTCCTCTTTCAACAAGACCGGGGTAGGTATCGGAAACGTGAGAGAACGTATTAAATTGCTTTATGGGGAAAAAGGGCGTTTACTTTTAGAAGAAAACAAGCCAAATGGAGTAAGGGCGATCATCGAGGTGCCCAAGCATGATCTTCAAAGCCATTATCGCAGATGATGAAAAGGAGTTGAGGACATACCTCAAATCCATTTTGTCAGAGATTTGGCCGGAGCTCATGATTTGCGGCGAGGCCAAAAATGGTAAAGAAGCCCTTGAATTAGTGGAATCAAAACGACCGCAGATCGCCTTCCTTGATATCAGAATGCCTGGTCTTTCAGGTATGGAGGTTGCAAAAAAAATAGCAGGGCTCTGTCGTATCGTATTTGTAACCGCCTTCGATCAGTATGCAGTAGAAGCCTTTGAGAAGGAGGCTGTTGATTATCTCCTCAAACCTGTGTCAAAAAACAGACTGATTCAGACCATTCAGCGCCTCAAGAACCAATTGAATTCTTCCATTGAACCACCTGCAAGATTGGCTGAGGTTGTAGAGCAGGTCCTTTCCAAGTTGCCGGGCAGAGGAGGGTCTGATTTTTTGCATTGGATTAAAACGCAAAGTAAAGATAGTATCCGTCTCATACCCGTGGAGGAGGCAGACTACTTCAAGGCCGAAGATAAATACACTCTGGTCATAACCAAAGAAGGGGAGTCCCTTATTAAAAAGAGCATTAAAGAATTGGCCCAGGAACTCGATCCCGGTCAATTCTGGCAGATACACCGGGGAACGATCGTCAATGTTTCCAAGATAGACAAAGTGAGTCGTTCACTCACAGGACGAGGAATATTGAAACTTAAAGAGAGACCGGAGCTTCTCACCGTAAGCCGCAACTACCTTCATCTGTTCAAACAAATGTAGCCGGCCCGAAACCGAATACTTTTGATGACGGCTTTATGATGAGTTCAAAAAAGGGACCGAGAGATCTCAGCATTCAAAGCCTCAGTTCAGAAGCCGTTTGACGATCGGGACCTTTAAGAACTGGACCCCTTCTTCCTTCAGGATCACTTCCTCCTCTATCGTGGCCGTTCCCCGGATGTTTCTCTTTTCTTCTTCTCCATGGTGGATTTTGAGCGCCTCCTCGGCAAATTTGGCTCCCACATCTTCGAAGTGTTTGTCCACATACTCATGGATTAACTGCAAGGCCTGCTGAGCGGCCTCCTCCCCCTTTTTTCTTTCTCCGTCACTCTTCTTGATCATGAATGGAGAAAAGGTTTTCACTACCTGGGTATCATCGCAGACGGGGCAGTTGATGATGCCGGCAGACTGCTGCTCCTCAAAGCAGGAGCTGTCTTTAAACCAGCACTCAAAAAGATGACCATTGGAACAGATGAGATCGTAAGCAATCATCTTTCTATTTCCTTAACAATTATTTAACACTCCTCAATCTATTTTGGCAAGCCATTTTTGAGCGAGACAATAACTTGACAAGCGATGTCGGACAGGATATGTTCTTTGTAAACTGGAATGATTCTTAATTACAAATTGAGATGAAAACATCGATTATTAAAAAGATGAGGGAGAAAGGGTTAAAACTTACCCCGCAACGACTTGCAATCATTGAAGTATTAGTCGATAAAACCCATCTTCATCCAGGTGCAAGCCTAATTTATCGGGAGGCGATGAAAAAAGTCGGGAGCCTGAGTTTATCCACGGTTTATTCCACCCTCAATGAATTTTCCAGGCATGGCATCATTAAAATGCTGGAGTTCGATAAAATGGAAAACCGTTATGAGGGGAATATTATGGAGCACATTAATTTGGTCTGTAAGGGATGTAATAAGATAATGGATTACAAGGTCCCTGTCTCCATTGACCTAAAGGAGGTCGCAAAAAAAGCTCGCTTCTGGGTTACTGATACCAGGCTTGAATATCACGGATATTGTCAGGAGTGTAAAGGAAAGTGACTCCCTCGTTCAACTTGACCAATCCTTACAGAGGTTAGGGATAGAAATTACATTTCCATAAATTTTTTTGAAATTTTATTCGGAATCATTCCAGATTAGTTTAAATGAGGGGAGGAGGTGAATGGGTCTTTAAACCCTAACTGCCAAGAATTCAACGAAAAGGAGGAAAGTAAAAATGTTAAAAATGATAAAATACTTTGGATGGGTAATTGCAGTTCTGTTACCGGTCATGATGTCCATTTCAACCTTTGCCCAATCTCCTTCAAAGAAAGAATCCAGTTACTCTCCTGTAGTGATCAAAGAGAGTTTTGAGGCAATCATGGCTCGGATGAAGGCAGCAAAGCATGAAGTGATGAAACGCCACATGGATCTGCTCAGTGAGCGTTATGATTTGAGCAATCGACCGGCCAGTGGTGTGACAATGTCCCGGGGAAAACCGATCCAGGAAGGCGTTCGGGTTAAACTTCCAAAGGGGATGACCTGGCAGACACTGGCTTCTATGACTCCCGAAGAAATCCGCGAGAAGAACTTATTTCCTGCGGGATTCTTTCCCCTTCCTCATCCCAATCATCCGGAAGGAGGAATGGTTTTCCCAAAATTTCATATTGAAGAGATAAAAAAGCAAGAAGGCCGTGACCTTACCCGCTTTGACCTCGATTTTGACCTTCCCGATCATTTTTTGCCCGAATTTCCAGCGCCTATTTACCTAACGACGCGACCCGACCTGGGTGACGTTTCTAAGGGGAAATTGGTGACGATTGACAATTACTACGAGCTTTTCAATGGGATTCTTAACCCCAAGCAGATTGAAGGTGTTAGACTATTGGTTACACCATTTCCACAGCAGCAGTTCAACCAGACCGAAGACCGTCGCTCCGAAAAGGCAAGCCGTGGGGTAACCTGCTTCGACTGTCATGCCAACGGCCACACAAACGCTGCAACCCACCTTGTTGGAGACATCCGCCCCCAAGAGTTTCGACATCGTATTGATACACCCCCATTAAGGGGAGTGAATGTCCAGCGCCTTTTCGGGTCTCAACGAGCATTAAAGTCGATCGAAGATTTTACCGAATTTGAACAGAGAGCTGCTTATTTTGATGGCGACCCTGTAATCGCTACAAAGAAGGGGGCGAACATCCTTGAACGGGGCAGCCAGGTCCACGCAATGTCGGAATTTCAGGCGCTTCTTGACTTCCCGCCTGCTCCGAAACTTGACCTCTTCGGCAAAGTCAATCCAAAGAAGGCAACACAAGCCGAGTTACGAGGCCAGACGGTTTTCTTTGAGAAGGGAAAATGTGGTGTCTGCCACCCGGCTCCCTACTACACAGACAATTTAATGCACGATCTCAAGGTGGAGCGGTTCTATAAACCGCGGATGATCAATGGGCGGATGGCCGGCGCGGATGGTCCCATCAAGACCTTCCCACTGCGGGGCATCAAAGATTCTCCAACGTATCTCCACGATGGAAGGCTGCTGACATTAGAGGATACCGTAGAGCTCTTCAACCTGATCCTTGAACTCAAACTGAGCGAACAGGAAAAGAAGGATTTGGTGGAATTTATGAGAACCCTTTAATCCTTTCCCCCTTTCCTCCCTGTCATAGACAGGAATGAAAGGGGGAAATTGCAAAGAAAAGGAAAATGGTTTAAGATTCTATTATTAAACCAGAAAGGAGGTCTCTATGAAGAGGAAGAGGTTTTGCAAATGTTTCTTTTTGATTTTTCTCCTGTTATTCCTTCTTCTCCTCTCCAGTGTGGAAGCTAAGAAAAAAGTGGAATTGGTTGGAAGGGAGCTGCTTAACTTTACCCTTCCCTCCACGCACGATCGGGTGATCAATTATGCTGAGGAGTATTACGGGAAACATCACCTGGTCATCACCTTTTTCCCGGCGGCCTATACACCCGTCTGAACGGGCGAGATGGAGGGCCATCAGAGGAACCTTTACCTCTATGAGCGCTTCAACGCCCGGGTTCTGGGCGTCAGTCGGGACGATGTCATCACCCTAAAATATTGGGCAAAGGGTTTAGATTTAACCTTTCCTCTCCTTTCCAATGTCACCTCTTTTCTGGGCGTCAGTGTGGATGCGCAACCTGAGGGCAAGCCCATCTTCAGCAGACGGACGATTATCATCGACAAGAAGGGCGTCATTCGTTATGTCAGGGATGGTTCGCCGGTTTTCAAGGATATTCTCCTCTTTCTTAAAAAACTGAACCAGGAAGGAGGAAAACCATGAAGAGAAAAAGTCTTCTGATTCTTTCTTTATTTTTCGCGACTGTTTGGCTTTCCGGATGCGCAACTTTTGAGACGGAGAAAAAGGCTGTTCCTTATCGCTTGACTCAACAGGGGACCGTCATCTGGGAGGATGAACTTGAATTTGTGCCGCCTCCTCCGGATTGGAAGCTGCTTCGGGTCGAAACAGGAGAGAACGATATCAATTTCGGTTTTGTGAGGCCCGATCCCGGTGATTTTCCATCCTTGACCACCTTTGCCTATGATGAGGAGCCCTTCGGATGTTCCACACGGTTTGAGGATCGAGAAAAGGAGTTCTTCAAGCGATTTCTCTTTAACGCGATCCTCCATTTTCAGATCCTGGAGAAGAAGAAGGTGCAGGTCGTTGGCGGAGAGGGGCTTGCCGTCACGGTAGAGGGAAAGGATCCGGTGAAAAAAGAGAAGGTCAGGGGAAAGGTGATATTCGCCAAACGGGGTGACCGGGTAGTGGGTTTTTATATCACCCAGTGGAGGTCTCTGGATGGAACCTATGACCCCGCTGCCTTTGACATCTTCGATAAGTTCGTGAGCTCTTTCAAGTTCCTGAAGAAATCTTTTTATGAAACTCTCTGAAAGAAGTTCCCCTCACCCCATCCCTCTCCCCCGTTGGGAGAGGGGAAGGGGGAAGGGAGAGATGGCGGTCAGGATGACACAGGCGACAAATCCCATCAGGGAAACCAGAAAGGTCAACTAAAAAGTGCCTGTCAAATCCCTCAAATATCTTCCGAAAATGGTTCCTAAAAACTGCCCGATGCCGTGGATCAAGGTGACCCACCCATAGAGGGTCGCTCTTTTCTCTGCCTCCCCATCCCTCATGGTAGGAAGAAGCATGGGGTAGGCAAACCGGCCAAACCCCAGCCCCGCCATCTTCACGAGAACCCCTACTCCGACAATGACCCAGCCGTAATAAATATACTTCATCGCTTAAGACCTTAACTCTCCTCTATTGACGGAGTCAACTCTTTCTGATATGGATAAATTTAGATTTTATGCCTCTTCCGGGGCAGTCGTTATGAATGTTTATTCTTTTGTAGCGTTCCGGTCTACCGGAACGTAAAAGGGCGCCCCCGATAAACGAGGGCGCTACAATCGACACGGTAATGTGGGTAATCATTTCGACAATTTTTTGTCAATGTTGATTCCCTTAGCGTCAAAAGGAGGATAAAAAAAATGATGCAAGCAGCCATTCATCAATCCGTCCTGGAAGTGGTTCAGAGCGATATCACACAGGAAGAGACCGAGGCCATCGGGAATGCAGCCAATTCACGACTGGCAGGTGGGGGTGGTGTGGATGGCGCCATCCATCGGGGCGGTGGTCCCTCCATCATGGCCGAACTAAAGGCCGGGTATAAGGGTTGCCCCACAGGATCGGCGGTGATCACTGGCGGAGGAAATCTTAAGGCAAAATATGTGGTCCATGCCGTGGGCCCGGTCTATTCCGGAAAGCCAAAAGATGCCGAACTTTTATCGAGCGCCTATCGAAAGAGTCTGGAATTGTGCACGCAGAATAAAATTTCCTCGATTAGCTTTCCCTCCATCGCCACAGGCGTCTATGGTTACCCCGTGGAGGAGGCATCCAGGATTGCCTTAAAGACAGTGAAAGATTATTTAAAGGATCACCATGAAATTAAACTCGTTCGGTTTGTCCTCTTCGACTCAACAACCTACCGGGTTTACGAAGAAGCGTTGAAGGAACTGACGGGAGGGAAATAAAAGACGGGGCGTCACCCTCGAAGGAGGAAAATCACGTGAGTTTAGCCTCCCCCCTGCCTGCGCGAAGCCCCGCCTCCAGAAGCCTTGCGGAGGGCAGGCGCTTCGGCGAAGGCAGGGGAGAGGAAGTATTTTAGGCAGCTATTTTCCGAGTAATGTGTCTGCTCAATGATGGGCTCATTAGGGAAGAAGGGTTAATGCAGGATCTGGCTGAGGAAGAGCTTGGTCCGCTCATGCTGGGGGTTTTTAAAAAATTCTTCGGGTGTATTTCCCTCTACGATCTTACCGAAGTCCATAAAAAGAACTCTGTGGGCCACACTCTTGGCAAAACCCATTTCGTGAGTGACGACAATCATGGTCATGCCCTCCTGGGCGAGCTCGATCATGACATCGAGCACTTCCTTGATCATTTCGGGATCAAGGGCGGAGGTAGGTTCATCAAAGAGCATGACTTTGGGATTCATGCAAAGACTCCGGGCAATAGCAACACGCTGCTGTTGACCTCCGGAGAGTTGCCCGGGGTATTTCCGGGCCTGCTCAGCGATATGCACCTTTTCAAGGTAATACATGGCCGTTTCTTCCGCCTCTTTTTTGGGAGTCTTTCTTACCCAGATGGGTCCCAGGGACAAATTTTGAACAATCGTGAGGTGCGGAAAGAGGTTGAAGTGCTGGAAAACCATGCCCACCTCAGCCCGGATCTTCTCAATATTTTTGATGTTATTGATCAACTCAATCCCGTCGACAACGATGCGGCCCCTCTGATGTTCCTCCAGACGATTGATGCAGCGTATGAGCGTGGATTTCCCGGATCCTGAAGGCCCGCAGATAACGATACGCTCCTGTTTGTCAACGGACAGGTTTATACCCTGGAGCACATGAAATTCACCAAACCACTTGTGCACATCGAGAAATTCGATCATCTGCCCTTCAGATGCTTTCTTTTCAATATTCATTTCGTTCAATCCCCCCTTGACAATTCCCTTTCAAGCTTCCGGCTGTAGTTGGACATGGAGAAACACCCTAAGAAATAAAGGATGGCAACAAACACATAGGCCTCGCGGCTGAATCCCATCCATTCAGGATTGGAAAGCACGGACTGAGTCGTCTTGAGGAGGTCAAAGAGGGCAATGATCACCACAAGTGAGGTGTCCTTGAAGGCTGAGATGAGAATGCTTACTGTGGGTGGAATGACGATCTTTAAGGCCTGGGGCAAAATGATCAGCCGCATCGTTAGATAGTAGTTTAATCCGATGGACTCCGCTGCCTCATACTGCCCGCGTGCCATGCCCTGCAAACCTCCACGGACCACCTCGGCAATATAAGCGGCGGTGAATAGGATGATAGCGACCTGCGCCCTCAGGATCTTGTTGAAGGTGACCCCTTCGGGCAGGAAGAGAGGAAAGATGATGGAGGACATGAAGAGGAGGCTGATCAGAGGCACGCCGCGGATCAGCTCAATATACAGGATACAGAGAACTTTGATGCCACGCATCTTGGATCGTCGCCCTAATGCCAGGATAACCCCCAGCGGATAGGCTGCGGTCAGTCCGAAAATAGCGAGAAGAAGAGTAAGAGGCAATCCGCCCCATTGAGTGCTTTCCACGGAGGGCAGTCCAAACAGGCCTCCTTTCATCAGGAGACCCATCGCGAAAAGCCCGATGATCCAGGCATAAGCCAGGGTTTTTTTCCAGTGGTTCCGGTCCCTGCTGTAAAAAAGAAGACCAACAAGGATCATCATTGCGAGGAAAGGCCGCCAATGCTCTTCATAGGGATAGAAACCGAAGAGAATAAAACGATAGTTCATGGAAATGATTGACCAGCAGGCCCCGGCAGCCTCTCGACATGCCTGACCGGTTGTATGCCAGGCGCTATCAAGAAATGCCCAGCGAAAGAGGGGAGGAACAGTTTTCCATAAGAAAAAGAGGGTGACAAGGGTCAGAACGGAGTTGGGCGTCCCGTTAAAGAGGTTGTTTTTTATCCAGCCAATGACGCCGATGCTGGTGACAGGGGGCCTTAACTCTTCTGCCTGGACGGCTTGTTTCATATTATCTCTCTACCAGAGCGACTCTCTTATTATACCAGTTCATGAATGCTGACGTTGACAGACTGAAAAAGAGATAGACGGCCATGATGAGCGCGACTCCCTCTATGGACTGTCCTGTCTGATTGATGGTCGTGTTGGCCACAGAGACAAAATCCGGATAACCAATGGCTACGGCCAGAGAGCTGTTCTTGGTCAGGTTGAGCATCTGGCTGGTCAGTGGCGGAACAATCACCCTGAGGGCCTGGGGTAAGATCACCAGGTTCAAGACGAGAGACGGCCTGAGACCGATCGACATCGCCGCCTCTTTCTGGCCTTTGCTGACCGACTGGATTCCCGCACGTACTACTTCAGCGACAAAAGCGGAGGTATACAGGATCAGGCCCATCAGAAGGGCAATGAACTCAGGGCTGACCATCACGCCGCCCTGGAAGTTAAATCCCTCGAGTACGGGAACATCCATCTTCAGGGGGGCGCCAAAGGTCAGCCAGGTCACGAAAGGCAGGCCCAAGAGAAGGGCGATGCCGACACGGAAGGTGGGGAAAAACTGACCTGTTTTTTCTTGACGTTTTCTTGCCCAGCGGCGCATCAGATAAATAATCACACACCCGGCAAGAATAGCCAGAAGCATGTATCGATGAGCAGGATGCGCCTCGGGGATCGTAAAGGCCACTCCACGGTTACAAACGGAAATCCCCGCCCCGGGGGTCAGGGCCTCCTGCGGACTGGGGAGGGTTTCACAGAAGAGGGCGTACCAGAAGAATAGCTGAAGAAGGACGGGGATATCCTGCATGACTTCGATGAAGATGGCTGCCAGTTTTGAGACAAGCCAGTTGGAAGAAAGCCTTGCTACACCAATGATCGTGCCAAGAAAGATGGTGATAACGATGCCGATGAAAGCGACCTTGACGGTATTGAGGGCGCCCACCAGGAGGGCGCGGGTATAGGTGCTGGCCGCTGAATAGGGAATCAGAGATTCGCCGATCTCAAAAGAGGATTCTTTATGGAGAAAACCAAAGCCCGATGCGATCTTCTGCCTTTCAAGGTTTATCAGGGTATTGGAAACGAGGTAGTAAGCCAGAAACCCCACCATACAAAAGGTAAGGAGTTGAAAAAAAATGGCCCTTTTCCTGGGGTCAAGCCAGAAGGGTATCTTTTCTGAAATAGCGCTGTCCTTAAAGCCTCTCACCTTCTTTCAAAGGATCGATTGTTTTTAAAAGAGGTTGTTCTGGAAGTCCCCGAGGAACAAATTCTTTGATCCCTGCCCGGTCAGCTTAAGATTGTGAATCAATGATGGAATCCCTGATTACGGTTATTAAAAAGAGGGTACTCCCGTTTGCGGGAGCACCCTCTTTCTTATAGAGGTTTATCTGAATGGCAAGGCATACATGAGTCCCCCCTTGGTCCACAGGTTGTTCAACCCGCGGTCAAGTTTAAGGGGGGTTTTCGGTCCCACGTTGCGGTCGAAGATTTCGCCATAGTTACCCACCTGCTTGATGATGTTATAGGCCCATTTTTCATCAAGACCGAGAGCCTTACCGAAGCCCGGGTTGACTCCCAGGAAGCGCTGGACCTGGGGATCCGTGCTTTTCAGCATCTCATCTACATTGGCGGACGTAATGCCCAGCTCCTCAGCCTCGATGAGCGCCATCACGGTCCAATTGACGATGTCATACCACTGATCGTCTCCATGACGGACCACGGGAGCAAGGGGCTCCTTGGAGATGATCTCGGGCAAAATAATGTAATCGTCGGGATTCGGGGCCACGGAGCGTATGGCGGCCAGTTGGGAGGCGTCCGAGGTCAGGACGTCGCAGCGACCCGCAAAAAAAGCTTTGTTCAACTCGGCGTTGCTCTCAATGACGACCGGTTTCCATGGCATCCCATTCTTCCGGAAGTAATCCGCAGCATTCATCTCGGTCGTTGTCCCGGGAAGGGTGCAAACCGTGGCGCCTTTCAATCCCTTCGCAGTTTTGACGCCCTTTTTCTTGGAGATCAGAAACCCCTGGCCGTCGTAGTAATTTGGATGGACAAAATTGAGGCCGTTCACGGTCTCACGGGTCAAGGTAACCGTTGTATTTCGGCACAGGGCATCGATCTCTTTTGACTGAAGAGCCGGGAGGCGCTGGACAGCGGTGAGGGCGACATATTTCACCTTGCTGGCATCGCCGAACACCGCGGCAGCGATCGCTTTAGCCGTATCTATGTCGAGACCTTTCCACACCCCTTTTTCGTCAGGCATACTGAATCCAGCCACCCCTGGATTCACGCCCACCGTAAGAACCCCTCTGGCGCGGACTTCGTCAAGGGTTCCTGCTACAGCCATCCCCCCTGTCGAAAGAAGCGCTAAAACCAGCACAACAACAAACCATTTGACATCCTTCATCCCTTTTTCCTCCTTTCAGGTTAAATGATTTTCTTCCCCGATTGCCTTGAGGCAACCCTCCAGTTGAATTCGCCCCCCTCTTAACCCCCCTCTATCCCCCCTTATATTTAGGGGGGATGAAGAGGAGGTTATTCCTCCCCTTAAGATAAGGGAAGGTTAGGTGGGGTTATAAATCTTTCTCCTGCCAGGGCAATGCATAGACTATTTTGAGATTTTTAATAAGAACAACTGTCCTTTTTGGGCCGAGTTTAATATACGAAAAACGATATTCTATGTCAAGTAAAAAGACCCCGAAATAGATAAAACTGTTGACATCCCCCCTTCTTCATATATAATTTTTTAGAGAAAGGATGGATAGCATTTATGGAATCTGTGGCAAGCGCAGGAATCTTCTCGCCCTGGGAACCGGGGATATTCTCTTTGGTCATCTATGGTCTTATGGTACTCCTCCTGGTGGCCGCCCTCCTTTTTCTTTCGAGCTGGCCCGGGCAAAAGAAACCGAACACGGAAAAGCTAAGACCCTATGAATGTGGCGTTATCCCCACTGGCCCAGCCCGATTTCGCTATCCCATCGCTTTTTATCTCATCGCCGCCTTTTTTCTCATCTTCGATGTGGAGGCGGCTTACATCTTCTCCTGGGCGATTGCCTTCGATCGCCTGGGCTGGGCAGGTTGGTGGCGGGTATCCTTTTTCATCATCATTCTGCTGATCAGTCTCTTCTACATCTGGAAAAAAGGAGGCCTGGAGTGGGGACCAACTCCGAAAGACCGGAATACCCGGGAAACATCATCCTGACCCAGCTCGACAAGCTGATCAATTGGGCCCGCCAATATAGCCTCTGGCCCCTGTTCTTCGGAACGTCATGCTGTTTTATTGAAATGGCGGCGGCATTCACTCCCCGCTTCGATCTGGCCCGTTTTGGAGCCGAGGTTCTCCGGGGGTCTCCAAGGCAGGCTGATATGATGATCGTCGCCGGGACGGTTTTCAAGAAAATTGCCCCTGTTGTCTTAAGGCTCTATGAGCAGATGGCAGAGCCCAAATGGGTGATCTCGATGGGCTCCTGCTCCAACTGTGGAGGAATGTACGACATCTACAGTGTGGTGCAGGGCGTGGACCAGATCATCCCTGTCGATGTCTACGTAACCGGCTGCCCTCCCCGTCCCGAGGCCCTTGAGCAAGGGTTGCTTCTATTACAACAAAAGATCGCCACAGAGAGCCCTGCCCGCCTGGTATTGCACCTGGGAGGAGGGACCCAGGGAAGTCAGATCCCGATTCTCATAGACGGCGTAACCAAATCGAGAGATACACGGGGTCCGGGTTATGAAGGCATTCCCATCAGAGGGACATCCGTAACACCGTCGGAATTCTGGGATACCCGCTCTGATCTCATGTGGACGCCCACGCCTTGCCGGATCGAGCTGACCGAGAGGGATAAATCTCTTGTTCAGATCCTCAAGGAAAGATTCGGGGACGAAGTTCAGCAGATCCAACCCACATCAGATATGCCGGCTTTTAATATTGCGGAAAACCGTCTGAAGGAAGTTCTAAAGTTTTTGAAAACGGAAACAACACCCAGATACCTTCGGCTCGATGACTTAACAGCGATCGATGAATCGGCGCGGCGTGGCCGGAAATCTTATGCGTCTTATGCCGGAACGGTTAGCCACGAAATTTCGGGGGGCGAAAGCGACCGTCCTGTGCGCGAAGCTTACCCTGACTATACTCTTGTCTATCACCTTCTCTCTTTCGACCCCCCTTCCCGTGTGCGCCTGAAAGTCGGATTGAACAGTAAAGATCCTGTGGCCAAAAGCATTACGGATCTCTGGCCCTCTGCCAACTGGTATGAGCGGGAAGCCTATGACATGTTCGGAATTCGATTTGAGGGACACCCCAACCTGCGCAGGATTTTAAATCCTCACGATTGGGAGGGGCATCCCCTGAGAAAAAATCATCCCGGCCGTGCAACCGAAATGGAGCCCTATACCCGGGAGTCGGCGAGGAAGCATCAACCTTTGGATGCAGGAATGTTTTTCAGAAGCGGTGATGATCCAGAACTCCTCATTTTAAATGTAGGCCCACAGCATGTGGGAACCCATGGCCTCATGCGGTTTGTCGTCAGCCTGGAGGGCGAGGAGATAACCGATATCGATATGGATGTCGGTTATCACCACAGGGGTGTTGAGAAGATCGGCGAGCGGCAGTCATGGCACCAATTCATTCCCTATACGGACCGGGTGGACTATTTTGGCGGGGCCGCAAACAACCTCGCCTACCTTCATTCTGTTGAGACCCTGACAGGAATTCAGGTCCCCGAGAGGGCTCAGTTTGTCAGAATCATGCTCAGCGAACTTTTTCGCATCAACAACCACCTCGTCTGGTTCGGCACCTTTTGTCATGACGTGGGAGCGATGACTCCGACTTTTTACACCTTCCGCGAGCGGGAGAAGCTCATGGATATCGTCGAGCTGATCACAGGCGGGCGGCTTCACCCGAGCTGGTTTCGAATTGGGGGATTGGCGGCCGACCTGCCGGTGGGATGGAAAGAGGCAATCGATGACTTTGTCAAAACCCTTCCTTCCGGCCTCAAAGATTATGAGGCTTTGATTACGAAGAATCCCATCTTTAAAGCGAGGACCCAGGGGGTCGGCGCCCTTTCCCTTCAGGATGCCATGGAATGGGGAGTGACCGGCCCCAATTTGAGAGCCTGCGGCCTGGAATGGGATTTGCGCAAGAAATTTCCATACTCGGGCTACGAGAATTTTCAATTCGACATCCCAATGGCCGAGGGAGGGGATGCTTATTCACGATATCTGGTTCGAGTGGAGGAGATGCGACAGAGCTTGAGAATCATTGAGCAGGCCGCAGCGAAGATGCCCGGCGGAAGATATGTTTGCGACGATTACCGTTATGCGGTCCCGGATAAGTCGGACACCCTGAGGGATATCGAAAGCCTTATTCATC
>Ga0154725_1105_pt1 | contig 33469 bp, 29 predicted proteins | sample Rifle2008BG16ft_FD_105733 | JGI IMG/M metagenome (GOLD analysis project Ga0154725, IMG submission 105733) | Deltaproteobacteria bacterium RBG_16_49_23 | reverse complement strand
GGTTTTAATGTAACCTCTTCATTTTGTCGTTGTTTTTCAGCTTAAGCTTGACCACCCATGGGGGAAAGGTGGATGAAGCCTTATGTAAATAAAGCCTGACGTTAACATACCGACGCCAGGCTTTATTTTTTGGGACAGTTTATTAAGGCGTTAAATAGGTAACGTTTTTAATTCCAAATCAACGGGGAGGGAATGAATATGAAAAGGAACTTTTTGCTCGTATTACTGATGGCTTCTATTTTCTCTTTTGGTTTTTACGGAGTGGTTTTAGGTGATGGAGGAGGAGAGGAACCTCCCCCTTATAATCCTTTAACGGATTCTACTGTCTTCGGCGCCTATATCAAAGGGTTTTTCACCGCGGCCTATGATAAACAGGAGCCGATTCAAAATCCGCACTACAATGTGCACGTCCTGTTGAAATGGGAGACAAAACAAAATAAGGTAAGAGTCAGGCAGGGGGGGCAGGATAAATGGATCAAGCTTAATCAATTTTTAGGGGATAATAAGCTTCCCATTGGGAGGCAAACAAGGGGTCCACACCTGTTATCTCTTCCTTTGCCGGTAACCCAAGGAAAGAATCTCTGCAAGTATGAAGAGACCTATCTTCAAAAGCGCTGGTGGGACAAGCCAATGGAAGCAGGTGTAGCCAAAGCATTTGGCTGGCCATCGGCGGAGGTTTATCTTTCAAAAGTAAAAAAGACAGGGGAAGACTTCTGTGGAGATCCAACCAAGGTAGAACCAGAGGCTATGATTATGGGGGAACTTGAACTTTTTCTTTACACGAAAGCTCTTCCACCGACCAAGAAGTAATTTTTCTTAAAGAGGAGGGGGGAGGATTTTCTTCCCGTCTGATTCAAAAATATGAAGGATGATCCGATTGACTTAAGGTTTCCTGGATGGGTAAGAAATTTTTCTCTCATCCTTCTCTCTTCTCTGCTTCTTGTGCTCTCGTTTCCCAATTTTGGTCTGGGTTTTTTGGCATGGTTGGCGCTTTTGCCTCTCCTCCTGGCTCTTTCTCACAAGAGCCCCTCTCACGGTTTCCTATTATCCCTGACCTGTGGGATCCTTTTTTTTGCGGGATTCTTCTACTGGATATTGGAGGTCTCGGGTTACACCCTGCTTCATCATGCTCTCTTAGCGGTTTATCTTGGACCCTATTGGGGATGTTTCGGGTTGGCCTTCACTTTCATATCCAGATATTGGAATATCTCCGCTGCCCTTTCTGTTGCTCCTTTCATCTGGGTTTCTCTTGAATACATCCGTTCTAACTTTTCTTTTTTGGCTCTTCCTTTAGCATTGCTGGCTCACTCTCAATATCAATATCCATCCGTTATTCAAATTGCGTCTCTGGCAGGAACATATAGCATCAGCTTTCTGATTGTAATGGTTAATTCGGCTCTGGCTTCTCTCTTTTTCGAGTGGCAAAGGTCACTCTTATCCCGCCCTTCTGAAATCCCTTCCACCCTCCCTTTGCCTGCTTTGGGCGGGTTAAAAAGGTCAAGGGGAGGGGTAATATTAGTAATGACAACTGCCTCATTCATTATTTTTGCGTTGATTTACGGCCATATCATCATCTCTAAGCCGATCACAGGGAAGGTTATCAGGGTTTCATTAATACAGGGAAATATCGAACAGACCAAAAAGTGGAACTCAAAGTATGCTCGGGAGATCATGGAGATTTACACCGACCTCACTTTGCAAGCTTCGAAAGATCGACCAGACATGATCATCTGGCCAGAAACGGCTACTCCTGGGTCGATCAGTCTTAACCCCAGTCTCCGGACTGAAATAAGAGACATCGTGATAAAGTTAGGGACACCTCTCCTTTTGGGGAGCGCCCAGCATCAGAAATTTGACGCAAAGGAATCCGTCGAATTTAAGTATCTGAACTCTGCTTATTGTATCCAGCCTGAGCAAGTGGAAGTGATGAATCAGCGGTATGATAAAGTTCGTCTCTTTCCTTTCGGTGAATACCTCCCCTACCAAAGGGTTATTCCCTGGTCCCTTCTCAACATAAGGGAATCCGTCAACTATGCCGCAGGGGAAGAATTTACCATCTTCAAACTTCATGACTTTCGTTTTGGAGTCACCATTTGCTGGGAGAATGTCTTCCCTGATTTATTCCGCCAATTTGTCAGGAAGGGGGCTCAATTCATAGTTAATATGACCAATGAGGCCCGTTTTGGGAAAACGGCTGCTCCCTATCAGCTCGCTTACATTAGTGTTTTTCGTGCCGTTGAAAACAGGATCTTTGTGATTCGATGCGCTAATACAGGGGTATCATGCATCATTGACCCTTACGGAAGAATCCTGGATAGCGTAAAGGATGAAAAGGGCCAGGAGCTCTTCGTCCGGGGTAGGATGAATGGGTGCGTCATCCCTCTTGAATCTAATACGATCTATACGCAATACGGAGACTATTTGGCCTGGATTTCCATGGTCGTGTCGTTGGGGGTTATAACTAACGCAGGCAGGCGTAAGCGCCAGACTCTAACATAAAACATTGTAAGCTTCGAATGTCTGTAAGGGACTCTATATGGGGTGGGCATCATACCTAACCCCAGGGAGGCTAAAATGGGTTCAGGAAAGATGAGCAGGGGAACTCCAAACCTTTTGAATCTCAACCTTTATTATGCTTACACTCCATCAGATTTGACCATTATGAAGAAGGCTTTCGAAGAGGCATCGAAATTACTCTTCAACTCTACGGACGGACAGATGTGTATCGGCACGGTAAGGGTATCAACAAACACTGCCTTTCAGAGTAAGGCTGATGTATGGGTCCTGAATGGTACGGGTGGGGCAGACTCTTCCGGTTTTGGTGTTCTTGGAATCCCTGACACGCATATAACACTCCATGCCGGGACACACCAGTTCACAAATCACGATGGCCCGTGGGGCATTGAAATAGGGCAGTTTGGAATCGTCCATGAATTGGGCCACTATGTCTTTAACCTTCATGATGAATATGACGATGGTCAGTATCTCGGCGCTTACTGTGTGTCGCTAAACAGCGTGATCGCTTGCATCATGGACGGGGGCACATGGAGTTGTCCAAAACATCATCGGACGGAATGGTGCACTCCAACAAATGCTCAACTTTCCACTGCTCATATCACGAATCCGATGAATCGCCAGGAGAATATCAACCAAATGTCGTGCTGGGAAGAGATATTCAATCATTGTAACAGCCACTACGGTCTCGGATTAAGAATTCCTGCTGGAGTAGACTCCAAGGAGCCACCGGGGTGGAAAAACCTCCTCTGGGTAAACATCGGTGACCACCTACGGTTAGCCTTAGCGCTTGATCGTTCTTACAGCATGAGTGTGGACGATAAAGAACGATTAGCCAAGGAAGCCGCCTCCCTTTTTGTTGACCTTTGCGAGTACGATGTGGGAGAGGCAATTGGCGTGGTCTCCTTTTCGAACACGGCCATTTCCGACTACCCCATGCACGATGTAACAATAACTCCGGATACAAGAACCGAAGCGATTAATGCGATCAACGCTATCCGCTTGGAAAACATGACCGCTTTGGGCGATGGCCTGAGACACTCTCTCAATGAAATCACAGGACAGGGAACGGTGTCTCCGGATGCTAACGTGGATGAAGCGATTATCCTTCTCTCTGACGGCGTGCATAACTTTGGATCAGAGACTCCATTGGACGTTCTTCCGGATTTGATTGACCGCGATGTTCAGGTATTCACCATTGGCCTTGGAGACCCTGCTCATCCTGCCTATCCTCTGGACGAAGGGACATTGCTTGATATCAGCCATCAGACAGGAGGATCGTATACCCATGCCCTGAACGCCGCCGAGCTTCCGGCCATCTATGCGAATTACTCCGCTGAAATAAGGGCCATGGGGTCTTATCCTGAGGCGACGGGACAACTGGAGCTGGGGGCTTCCCGGGAGCACGGTATATTCGTTGACAGTTTCACTAACGAAGAAATTTTTGTGCTGCATTGGCCTGATGGTCCTGATAGCCTTGAATTAAGATTGAAACAGCCGGATGGCTCTATGATTGGACATGGAACGTCCGGTGTAGAATATGTTTCGAAAAAACACTACACCTTCTACAGAATAAAAAAGCCACAAACCGGCCTATGGAAGATGACCGTCACTGCTAAAAAGAAGATAGAAACCGGTCACAAACAGATCCGTTATACCGTTCAAGCCATGATCCGGACCCCGGGGCTCTCTTGCCGAGTTTCTCCAAGGCAAGCCTTTTACAAACCCGGAGAGAAAGCCATTCTTCAGGCCTTTGTTCACGCGGGGGGCGTCTCCGTAGCCAATGCGGGTGTTTCCGGAATCGTTCGAAAACCGGATGGGAAATTGGTTGAGGTTAAGCTATACGATGATGGCAACTGGAAAGGACATGGTGATGAGCGGGCGAATGACGGTGTCTACGGCATGCTCTTTAGCGACACCGAAGCATTGGGGACATACCGTGCGGAACTGGTCATCAATAATAGGGAGGGCATCACTGCAACCCCTGATGAGAGAGCTCCTGAGTGGAAGCCTTCACCGGTTCCGCCATTTATCAGAGCCGCCAGGTGTTCTTTCTCCGTGGGGCGAAAAGAAGTCAAGCCACCCCGTACGGAAAAAGTTTTATAGATCTTTTTCTTAAGCACTGCCGATCAATAGTGAGGGAAAAAGATGACTGCGAAAGAAAAGATTTTCTCCCGAATCGCGTTTTTTAGCTTGCTCACGATCACCCTCGCGATCACCCTGCTCTATCTTTATAACATTATCACCTGGGGAAACCTGCCGGATCGAGGTTTTTACGTCCGTAGCGCCACGGGGATTAGAGTTGTGGGTATTGTCACTGAGATTGGCCGTAAAGCGGGGATTGAAGTGGGAGATCTTATCCTGAAGGTGAATGGGAACACCTTTTTAAATATGAAAGAGTTCCGTGCCGCTTTACATCTGGAAATAGGGTCTAAAAATATCTATCTCCTGGAAAGAAAAGGCCGGCAATACGAGGCCACCGTCACAAACATCCCGATAGGAATCCAAAGGGCTTTCGTCATGAGCGGCCTCCCATACTTTGCGGGACTCTGCTACATCTTTATCGGAATATTAGCCTTTCTCATGAAGCCCTATCGAAGAACGACTTGGATCTTTTTTATTTCCACCACGGCCATGGGACTCCTGCTCACATTTATTTTCAAAATAGGCCCTATGACACCCAAATGGCTTGGAACGATCCATATCTTTCTGTATGCGTTCGCACCCACACTGATGATCCACCTGGCCATGGCCTTTCCAGAAGAACGTAACATTTTCAAAAAATACCCTTACGCCCAACTCCTCCCTTACCTTGCCTCGGCGATTCTTTTTTTGATCGTCCGAAGCACGGTTACAGAACTCCTCGATGTCCCAAAGAAATGGTTTATTCTTCTCATCGCTTATTTAACGCTTGCCGCGCTCATATTTATCTTTTCAAATCTGCAACTCTGGCTCAGATCCCTTTCTCCGATGGTTAGGCTCCGGTCTAAGATGATCCTTCTGGGAGTTGCAATTTCCTCAATGGTCTACATCTCCGATGCGTTGATCAACGCTCTTTTTCATATCTATCTTGTTCCCAACTTTAATTATCACCTTCCTTTTCTATTAGCGTTCCCATGTTGCATTGCTTACTCCCTTGTCAAACACAATCTGTTCGATATTGATAATACGATCAGACGCACCTTTGGATATGTCCTCGCAACGATTGGAATTGCGGCCCTCTATACCTTATTCGCCCTTGGGCCCCCGCTCATCTTTGGAAAGGTCGAGTTTTTAGGGACTGCCGCCTTCCCCATCATTTTTACCCTGGGCGTTCTCTTCTTTTTCAACTTGGCTCGCAACCGGATCCAACAATTTATTGACCGAATCTTTTACCGCCTCGAATACGATTATCAGGAGACGGTCCAGCGGATCAGCGAGGCCATGCGCTCTCTGCTGAGTCTCGATCAAATTGGGAAGAAGATGCTGGGAATCGCCTCGGGTGTCCTCTTTGCTGAAAAAAGTCTTGTCCTGGCATTGAACCCGAAGGAGCCGTTTTATGAATGCATCGCCGATTCCGTACAATTGAAATTGCCGACGGACGATCCCCTGATTCAGAAACTCGAAGTGAGAAGGAAAGAAGTGACCCAGTACGATATTGAAGAAGATCCTCTCTTTGAAAGAGAAAAAGAGATGTGTAAAAGGACCTTTGATCGGCTCGAGGCCGCTGTCATCATTCCCCTGATCTTCGAGGAGCGCCTCATCGGACTGATGTCTCTCGGAAATAAGAAATCGGGAAAATTCTACCAGAAACAGGATATCAACCTTCTGAAGACATTGGCCAATCAAGCGGCTCTGGCCATCGAGAATGTCAGGCTCTATCAGGCCCGCATCGAGGCTCTGGAAAGCTCGCGAAAAGAACTGGAGCGGCTCAATCGGGCAAAGACCATCGCCCTTGATCATCTCTCTCATGAATTAAAAACGCCCCTCTCTGTGATCCAGGGGAGTATTCGCATCTTGAAACGGAAGCTCGAGATGCAAAGTGATCCCGGAGCAGGCGAAAAATCATTTGAAACCCTGGAGAGACAACTTCATCGTCTCCTGGAGATCCAGAGGGAGACGAATGAGATCATTCACGCCTACCAGGAGCTGGAAGAAGAGGATGTTCTCCTCTTCTCTTTCGCTGAAAAAGCCCTGGAGAAAGCAAAACAGCGGGCCAGTTACCGGGACATCCGGATTCATCTCGATGGGGAGAGAAATCTCACCGTCTTCGTGGTTCCAAAAATCCTTGAAGATATTCTGGAAGGACTGCTCAGCAATGCGATTGAGAATACCCCCGATGAGGGAATGATCCGGCTGAAATGGGAGCAGAAGGCCCAGTGGATTGAGCTTAAGGTTCAGGATTTTGGAATCGGCATCACCGATGAAAATCAGAGGCATCTCTTTGACGGACTCTTCCATACTCAGAGCGCGGAGCTTTATGCATCTAAAAAACCTTACGATTTCGGCGCAGGGGGAAAAGGCCTTGACCTTCTTAAATTGAAGGTCTATGGCCAGCGCTTCGGTTTCGATATCTCGGTGGCCACTCAGCGGTGCCTCTTTCTTTCCAAAGACAAGGATCTATGCCCGGGAAGAATCTCTCTGTGCCCTCATTGTCAAGAGACGAAAGACTGCCTCTCTTCAGGGGGGTCCATCTTTTGTGTGACTTTTCCCATGGAAGAAAAAAGGAATTATGGTAAATCAACCCTATTCCCATGAATACATGGATGAACGGGAGTCCTTAGTGGTCTATTTCTTAAATAAGGTAACGTATGAAATTCCCCCGTTAAATCCCTCCCTACCTCCCTTTACAAAAGGGAGGAGAACAATTTCCCCCCTTTATCAAAGGGGGGTGAGGGGGGATTTTTCTGACGAAGGACCTTCAAATGTGGTTCAAAAATACGTTAGCGTATTTATGGTAATCTGTGCTTAGGAATCTTCAGATGAAGGAGTCGGCTCTTTACGAAAAAAGGATATTGGCGGTTGATGATGAAGAGGATATCCTTGAAGTTCTGGAAGAAGATATCCTTGACGCCTGCCCAACCTGCCAGTTTGACAAAGCCACGACCTATGAGGCGGCGGTCAAACTACTGGAATCCCAGACCTACGATCTGGTTATTCTCGACATCATGGGTGTCCGGGGTTTCGACCTCCTGGCTCTGGCGGCCCAACGCAATTTCAAAGTGGTCATGCTGACAGCCCATGCCCTGAACCTTGAAGCCTTGAAGCGGTCTTTTGAGTTGAAAGCCAGGGCCTATCTTCCTAAGGAAAAAATGGGCGAAGTGGTTCCTTTTCTTGAAGAGGTCTTAAAATTTGATTACATGCCTATGTGGAAGAGGCTTGTCCGAAGGAATGATCTTTTTCCCGAGACCTGGTCGATCGATTCAGAAACCTGGCCATGGCAATTAGCGATCTACACCCTCGGACAATTTGAAATCATCAAGGATAGAGAGCCTATCAAATTCACAGGAAAGGTCCAGCGGAGACCTCTCCTGTTACTCAAAGCCCTGATAGCGCTGGGGGGAAAGGAGGTCAGGGAGGAGCAGCTCCTTGATCTCCTCTGGCCTGATTCCGATGGCGATGCCGCCCATAGCGCTTTCACAACCACCCTTTCCCGCCTGCGTCAGTTATTGGGACTCGAAAAAGCGATCCGCGTGCATGGAAAAACGGCTACCCTGGAACGTCGTCACTGCTGGGTGGATGCATGGGCGTTTGAACGGATTTATGAGATGGCCGAAGACCTATGGAAAGGAAGCCGGTTGCGATCAGGTTCATCTGAGATAATAGAATTTACCGAAAAAGCGATTAACTTCTACAAAGGACACTTTCTCCCGATGGATGATGACCATCCCTGGATGGCTCCTTATCGCGATCGGTTGAGGACAAAGTTTCACCGCCTCATCATGAGATTGGGCGATTACCTTGAGGAGGCAGGACAGTGGGAAAAAGCCGTTGAATACTACGAGAGAGCCCTCGATGCGGATGACCTTGCCGAAGAACTGTACCAACATTTGATGACCTGTTACTACAAGCTCGGCCAGTGGACGGAAGCGATTAAGGTCTACCATCGCTGTAAAAAAGCGCTCTCCTCATCTCTGGGGATCGACCCTTCCCCGAAAACCCAGGCCATTTACAAGACCCTGACCGGAAGCGTTCAAGTGCAGACAAATAAAAAACCTTAATGTTTAACTTAACTTTTTGATTTAGAAGATTTTTTTCATTACATCCATCTCTTCCTCCCTTATCCATGTCCACTTTCTCCTTCCTACATTTTCCTTGCGGTTTGAAATTAATTTATAAAATCCCTCCCCACCTCCCTTTGCCCTCCGGGCCAGAGGCCTTACGGGCCGGCGGCCAAAGGGAGGTAAAAATATTTCCCCCTTTTGCCCTCCGGGTCAGAGACCGCTCTCTCCGAGCCAGAGGCTCTTCTGAGCCGGAAGCTGGGTCGGAGACCAAAGGGGGATGAAGGGGGATTAGATCAGTTTTTGCAAAGCGTTAAATTGTTTCCCTTTTTAATTTTTTTCTCCTTCAGGGCGAATCTGTGACCGATCTGTGACTTGTCCTGTGGTATGGTCAGCCATAACCTATCCAAAGATGTTTGAAATTTTCTAAATAAATCCCTCCCCCTCCGACGCCTGCCTGCGCGGAGCCGCTTCGGCGAAGGCAGGGGTGAGGGTGGGGGTGAGCTCCGGACGACACTATCGATCGCACAGGGATAACGAACATGATAAAAGAAACACACCATCTTGAGGACCTGACTGAAAAAGAGAGACTGATCGATTTGCTTATCCATGACCTCACGGGGCCTTTGTCCATCGTCGCAACAAGCACCTCAAACCTTCTCCAAAAGGAGCGGTATGGGGTTCTGAGCGACCGGCAGAGACATGCCATAGAACGCATCGGGAGGAATACCCACAAAGCCCAGACCCTTCTTAAAGAGATGGTTGAGATTTTTAAGTCCGGAGAGGGATTGTTTCAGAAGGATCTTTTTTTGATTGAAGAGGCGCTTAAAGAGTCGTTCATAGGGGCGCTGGAAGCAACCTCTCCCCAGGTGGCTGAAAATCTCTGCCAGGCTGAGGGCGCCAAGGAATTCAACCGTATTCTCAAAAGGCATGGGATTTTCTTCGAGATTGCCGGGAAGTATTGCCAATCCCCTTTCTGCCACGATCAGAAGAAGATAGAACAGATTTTCCGGAACCTCATCAGCAATGGGCTGAAGTACCGTAAAAACCGGGTTAGTGTTTCGATCAGCGGCAATAAAGACCTCATAGGTATCGTTGAAAACGATGGGATGGGAATCCCTCTCGAGGAGCAAAATGAAATCTTTAATCGGTTCGTTCGGTTAGAGCGCCATGCCCACATCCCTGGACTTGGGCTTGGGCTTCCGGGTGTCAAGGCTCTTGTGGAAGCGATGGGGGGAGAAATCACACTGAAAAGCAAACCAGGAACAGGGGTATCTTTTATGATCCGGATCCCTCCCCTTCGTTAGAAAATAGCATAGCGCATCCATCCTGCGCAGCAACTGCTACGGAGGACAGGTAGGGCATAGCGCATAGCGTAACGGCCTAAATTTAGAGACAAAATGAAGACAAGAGTAGGGTGGGTTAAACGAAGCGAACCCACCGACCCAAGACTCGTAATTAAAAGAAGAAAGGAGGAAGCGATATGGAATCAGTGTTGAACGGCAAGAGGATCCTGGCGGTGGACGATGAGCCTGATGTTCTGGCGGTTCTGGAGGAGGAAGTTGTCGGGGTCTATCCAAGTTGCAGGTTTGATAAGGCAACCTCCTTTGAGGCAGCGAAGGATCTCATGAAAAACCAGAATTATGACCTGGTCATCCTCGATATCATGGGAGTCCGGGGGTTCGATCTTTTGGATCTGGCTGTAAGTCGGGATCTCCGCGTGGTCATGCTGACAGCTCATGCCTTATCGCCCGAGGCCCTAAAGAAGTCGGTAGAGTTAGGGGCTCGCGCTTATCTTCCTAAGGAGAAACTGGGCGAGGTCGTCCCTTTCCTTGAGGATGCATTGGCTTACGAATATGTGCCGGGATGGAAACGACTTTATGAAAAACTGAAGGGGTTCTTCGACACTAAATTCGAATCGGACTGGGAGAAGAAGACGGGTTTGAATTGGCAGGAATGGGCAAGCTGGAGGATGCCTTTAAAATAAGGAAATTTGAGAATAGAAGGAGGGGATACCATGAGAGAATCGATTCTAAATGGCAAGAGAATTCTGGCGGTGGACGATGAGCCCGATGTTCTGACGGTTCTGGAAGAGGAAATCGCTGGGTCATGTTCAAACTGCATGGTTGAAAAGGCCGCCACTTATCAGGAAGCCGTGGAGAAGATGGTCTCCTGGACCTATGATCTTGTTATTCTCGACATCATGGGTGTCCGAGGTTTCGACCTCCTGGAGATGGCTGTCCAGCGCAATTTCCCTGTCGCCATGCTGACCGCCCATGCCCTGAGCCCGGAAGCTTTAAAACGTTCCTTTGAGATGAAAGCTCGCGCCTACCTCCCCAAGGAGAAACTCGGCGAGGTTCTTCCTTTTCTTGAAGATGCATTGAAATTGGAGTATCTGCCCGCCTGGAAGCGCCTTTTTGAAAAATTAAAAGAATTCTTCGATCAAAGATTCGGAATAGGATGGGAGGAAAAGACGGGGGTAAACTCGCTGAGGTGAGATGAATAATAATAGGCGTCACCTTTTAAATATAGCTCAGAATAACTTCAATTATCCCCCTCTCCCCTGGTGCCTGCCTGCACGAAGCGTTTCGGCGAAGGCAGGGGAGAGGGTGGGGGTGAGGGGGAGCAGGCTATTTAACCCTCTCCGAGCCAGAGGCTCTTCTGAGCCGGAGGCTGGGCCGGAGACCAAAGGGAGGTGTAATTATCCCCCTTTGGAAAAGGGGGACTGAGGGGGATTTTCATTGTTCGTGCCTGCATGCCGGAGTGCCTTTCTTTGCCAAAACGTTTCGGGCAAGCGTTTCGCCTGCCTGCGCGAAGCCGCTCCGGCGGAGGCAGGACACGCAGGCGTGGGGGACGCTCCGTCATGAAAGATTTCTAAGATATAGGGAGAAGGAAGGGGGAATCACTGAAATGGAAAGTAAGGCTTTCAACCCGGAAAAAATTGGCATGAAGACTTGTCCTCACTGTAACAGTTATGGTCGAAAATTTGGAACCGTTTGTTCCAGGTGCGGAGGATTTGGATACATAAAAAAAGATGGAAGGAAATTTTCAGAATCACCTTCGATTTCTAAAAACCCGCTGACTCATCCCCTCCCCCCCTTCGGCAGGCGGGAGTGACATCGAAATATCATAGGAGCAAAATATGAATTGGAGCCGCCAGAAAATGCCTTGATCAAACCCCCTTTGGGGAGACTTTTTCATTATCGTTTCTTAATCTCTTACAGAAAGGAGAAAAAAATGAAAAAGAAATTTTGGGCGGTTTTGAACCTCGTTCTTTTAACCATCCCATTATTCATCACTTTTGCCCAATCTGCTGATGTTCCCGGGATGACAAAGGATGAACTTAAGGCAATGCTTGGGACTCCTGATTGTGTCATTTTGGATTTCCGCCATTTCAGTGACTATACATCCAGTGATTTGAAGATTAAGGGGGCTATTCGGGAAGTTGGGATGGGATGGGGTACAGGTAGTTGGGCGGGGCATTATTCTAAGGATAAGACCCTTGTTCTTTATTGTTCTTCACTTAATGAAAAAATATGTATTGGTGTCGTTGGAGAACTTATAGAAGTACATGGGTTCACCAAAGTATATGTCCTCAAAGGAGGCTGAGAAGAGTGGCTAAAGGCCAATTACCCCACAGAAAAGAAGTAAGAACCAACAGAAAGAAAATGGGAGGGTTCTATTTAATGTCAGCGATAATATTGAGAAAATAGAGCGTCCCATTTTCCCGGTTGTATCATCCCACCCCCGAAGAGGAAGTGGGGAGTGTCCCTTAATTAAAGGGTTCATCCGGGTATTGAGTGAGTGACCTCCCCTTAAATAAGGGGAGGTTGGGTGGGGTTACTTGTTTCGCAGGTCTGCCCAGAGGGCCTTCTCCGCCTCAGTCTGATTACGCCTCAACTCCCGTCGACGTTGCTTTAATGTTGGATCATTCCGAAAGAATTTCATAACTCCCTTAACCCCCCTTCATCCCCCCTTAATTTAAGGGGGGTTACTCTTAAAAGGGGGAAGCACCCACACAAAAGCCGGAAGAACCAAATAAAGAAATGTTCCATTGGGTTTGAGGTGCCGCGCAAGGTCCGGGATGTGGCGCGGTTAAGGGACGTGCCGGCGGAGTTTATCACGGTTTGATGGATCGTAATACTTTAGCTGTTTGAAAAACTTTGTAAAATCCCTCCCTACCTCCCTTTACCAAAGGGAGGAGACAGGGGTTTCCCCCTTTGGTAATCTTTTCCCTGCCAAAGGCAGGCAAAGGGGGATTAAGGGGGATTTTATGATGATTCTTTTGATCGATTAACTCATTGAAACTCTTCTTTTCATAAGGCTAAATTGATACGATGGATCGAGGTGGCCGGAAATGGAGGATTTGGCTACCCTGAAAATTTAACTTGACATATTGAATTTTAAGGGAATAAAATACGGGTATGAAGCCTCGTATTTTAGGACGAGTGATCCAGCGAGCCCTCAAGACTTTCCCAGCTATTGTAGTCACGGGTCCGAGACAATCCGGGAAAACGACTTTACTAAGGGCCCTATTTTCAAAAACCCACCGGTTTGTAACCCTCGAGGATCCCGATGTAAGAATCAGGGCAAAGGAGGACCCTCTTCAATTTTTGGAGCAACATGCACCTCCTGTTATCATCGACGAAATTCAATATGTCCCGGAATTGCTCTCTTATATTAAGACCCGGATCGACCAGAAGAGAACTCCTGGCCAATGGTTATTTACAGGATCGCAAAATTTTACGTTAATGCAGGGGGTAAGCCAATCCTTAGCCGGTAGAGTCGCAGTGCTCTCTCTTCTCCCTTTCTCCTTTGCCGAACGGATAGGCAAGGGAGAGATTGCCCAAAATCCAGCCACCTGGTTGAAAGAATCGACCCTTCAACAGGTATGTGAAGACAAAGTTTCTTTAAGCGAGGTTATTCTGCGGGGATGTTATCCCGAGATTGCCAGTAAACGCGCAGTGGATCGGCAATTGTGGTGCAGTTCTTATATCTCCACTTACCTGGAGAGAGATGTTCGAAACATCGCTCATATCGGAGACTTGAGTCAATTTGAAAGATTCTTAAAGCTTTGTGCGATCCGGACGGGTCAGATTCTCAATCAATCAGAATGGGCTAAAGAAATTGGTTTAAGCGTAACCACCATAAAGAGGTGGCTGTCTATTCTGGAAACCAGTTACCAAATTTATTTGCTCTACCCTTACTATAAAAATATTGGAAAACGCCTGGTTAAAAGCCCGAAATTGTATTTTAATGATACAGCCCTTGCCTCTTACCTTTTGGGCCTCCATGACCGGGACACCTTGCTGAACAGCCCGAGCTTTTCAAATCTATTTGAAACAATGATTGTGACGGACGTTTTAAAGAGATTTCTGCACTCTGGCCTGACACCTGCAATCTATTACCTGCGGACTTATGATGGACTGGAGGTAGACCTATTGCTTGAGATTGGGCAGAGACTCCATCTGTTTGAGGTAAAAAGTGCAATGACCATCTGGCCCAAACATGCCTCTTCTCTTTACAAGATCTCAAGAGACTTAGCTCCAGCCATTCTCACCTCGTTCATCATTTCGGCCTCTTCCTCTAACTTTCAATTAAAGGATGGCGTTTTCAATTATAGCTGGAAGAATATCCTGGGGTTCTAAAATCGGGATCACCTGTAAAAAAGAAAGGATCTAAAACAATGAAAACTATTTGTTTGGTGTTGAGCACAGTTATTATTTTATGGAGCTCAATTTCTAAAGCAAAGGACTTTAAATTTCCTGAGATCGCTGGATGGAAGCAATCCGGGGAGATCGAGACTTTTATTCCAAAAAATCTTTACGAATACATCAATGGAGCGGCGGATCTCTATCTGATGTATGACTTTGAGGAATTGAAGGTGGCCGAATACCAGAACGAAAAGAAAGCCTCAGTGACCGTTGATGTTTATCGTCACAGAACCCCCCTTCATGCCTTTGGGATCTATAGTCAGGAGCGCCTTCCCGAGGCAAACTTTTTGGATATCGGAATCCAGGGCTATTACGAGAAAGGATTTTTAAATTTTTTGACAGGGCCTTACTATTTAAAGCTAAGCGCCATCAATACCGGACCGGAGGATCAGGAGGTGCTTGTTGCCTTTGCTAAAAGGACGGCTGAAAATTTAGGCCCGAAGGGATCGTTTCCCTCCATCTTATCCGCTTTCCCCGCCGAGGGGAAACAGAAACACTCTGAAAAATTTATTGCCAGGAACTTTCTCGGCTACGCTTTCCTACATTCCAGCTTTACCGCCGACTATGAACTTCAAGCCAAAAAGTTCAAATTGTTTGTCATAGAGAGGGAAAATAGGGATGAGTGCAAGAACATGATTGAAAAATACCTCCAGACGATTAAGAGCCCAAGAAAGGACGTAACAGAGGGCCGCTATACCCTCTCAGACCCCCACCATGGAGAAATTGACCTTCACTGGCAAGGGAAATATATCTGGGGTATACTTAATCTTAATGAGGTTTCTCTCCGTTTAAAATACCTCAAGCTTTTTGAGGAAGGCCTGAAAAAGAAAGTTTTAAGTGACTAAAGTGATCTAAAGTGCCTAAAGTTGGGGGGAGAAAGAGGGACAGTGGGGAAAAGATTGATTGGTCGAAGGGATTTTATGAAGTCAACACTGGCGGGGATCGGCGGACTCTTTTTTCTTCCCCCGGTTGATATGAAACAGGAAGTAAAAATCGTCGAGGCAAAAGGAAAAGAGAAGAAGCTCGTTTACCGCACTTTGGGGAAAACGGGATTGAAGCTCCCTGTCATCAATATGGGAGTCATGCTCACCGATAATCCTAACCTTATCCGGACGGCCCTGGATTCGGGTATTCTACTTCTTGACACGGCCCATGGCTATATGCAGGGCCGAAATGAGGAAACCATTGGGGGAGTAATAAAGGGACGGCCCAGGGACTCATACTATATCGCCACTAAGGTGAATCTCCCCCAGAATCGAACGACAGGTCTCTACACAGACGGAGCAACGACCGAAGAATTTCTCAAGAGACTGGATATCAGTTTGAAGCGCCTGGGCGTTGACTATGTGGATATCCTCTATCAACATGGGGTGTCCAAAAAAGAATCGGTCATGTATGAGCCGGTCCTGAAGGCGCTCGATCAGGCGAAGAAAGACGGGAAAATCCGATTCGCCGGGGTCTCCACCCATGGGAACGAACCGGAGGTCATTCATGCCGCTACAGATTCCAAAGCGCATGATGTCATTCTGACCGCCTATAACTTCAAACAGAAACATTATCCGGAAGTGAGAAATGCCATTGCCAGAGCCTCTCAGGCGGGTATTGGAATCATCGGCATGAAAGCGATCCGGGGCGCCTACCAACAACCGCCGACAATCAAGAATATCACCGGTTCACTGAAATGGATTCTTCAGGATCCGAACGTTCATACGGTGATTACCGGGTTTACCACCTTTGAACATATAGAGATCGACCTTTCAATCATGGATGATCTGACCCTCACCGAACCAGAAAAATTAGAGTTGCAGAAGGAAGCCTCCATCCGTGGATTATACTGTCAGGGGTGCGGGCAATGTTTAGGACAATGCCCGGAAAAACTTCCTATCCCTGATCTGATGCGGGCCTACATGTATACTTATGACTACCGAAGTCTTGCACATGCTCAAGACCTTGTGGTCTCCTTAAATCTTCCCTCCAGGGTTTGCGAGGACTGTTCTTATTGTCCGGTGAAATGCTCGATTGGGTTCAACGTCCCAAAGAAGATTCGAGATGTGGCCCGGCTGAAAGATGTCCCGTCGGAGTATATCACTGTGTGAAAAGTAACGAAAGGGATTGATAGATATTAGAGCATTATAATAAGAAGGTTTGGTAAGTTTGATTTTCGCCGGAGTTTCTGATAAATTTATGCGTATAATACTCTATTCTGTCGTGGAGGAATGGTGCAATGAAATTTAATCGGATTACCGTGAATCCTAAGCAGATGGGGGGTGTCCCTTGCATACGGGGATTGCGCATTCCGGTTTCGACCGTTGTAGGTATGGTAGCCGATGGAATGAGCAAAAAAGAGATACTGGAAGCCTATCCAGACCTTAAATCTGAAGATATAACTGAGGCGTTGCGATATGCTGCCGAAGCAGTTCGAGAGCGAGAGCTTCCCGTGGTGTCGATGTAATGAAATTTTTGGTGGACAATGCATTATCACCAGTGATTGCCCGAAGACTTCAGGAAGCAGGATATGATGCTGTACATGTGCGTGATTATGGATTGCAAACAGCGGAGGACGAGGCTGTTTTTGAATGTGCCATCCAGGAGAAGAGAATACTGGTTTCAGTGGATACGGATTTTGGATCCTTCCTTTTTTTACCCCGAAAAGAAAAGACTTCCGTAATCCTTTTTCGAAGGACAACTCCGAGACGACCTGATGCCCAAGTAAAACTACTACTCGCTAATCTTCCGAACATCTCAAAAGCTCTGAAACAAGGAAGTATTGTGGTTATAGAACAGACTCGCGTCCGCATTCGACCATGGCCAACCTTGATAGGAAGACGTAGAATATAAGATAAATTCTCAGACTTCAATGTGTAAGAATTTTCAAGATTTGTTCAATTTGATATCATTCGAGCCATTTATAATAAAATTTCAGTCGAATATAAAAGGAGTGATTCGTGGATAGTCATCAAAGAATAACTCGGCGCAGATTCCTTAAAAAAGCTGCTGCAGGAGTGGCCTTAGGCATTGTCGGCAGCCCTGCCTTGCTGCAAGCCAAAGAAGAATATGACCTTGTGGTTATCTCTGGAGAACCTGCTGCCGCTACAATAAAAGCTCTTGAGACCATAGGAGGGATCTCCCGCTTTGTTAAAAAGGGAGACCGCGTGGCGCTGAAACCCAACATGTCCTTTGCCAGAACGCCTGAGTTCGCTGCCACCACCCATCCCCTTGTTGTTGCTACCGTGGCTCAGGAATGCATCCATGCGGGAGCCCGGCAAGTCTTAATACTGGATCATACCCTGCACCGGGCAGAACTCTGTCTTGAAAGAAGTGGAATTCGAGAGGCATGTAAGAATATTTCCGGCGTCCACGTTCAGGCATTCCAGGATAGGAAGTTCTTTAAAGAGACAAAAATACCCCAGGGAAAGGTATTGGACCGGGCAGAAATCATCAAGGATGCGCTGGAAAGCGACGTCCTGATCAATATTCCCGTTGCCAAATCCCATTCCGCAACAGGCGTAAGCCTCGGCCTAAAGGGACTCATGGGCCTGATCTGGGATCGGGAAAGCTTCCACTCCAGAATCAACATCAATCAGGCCCTGTCTGATCTCGCTACCGTGATCAAGCCCCAGTTAACGATCATCGATGCCACACGGGCCATGGCTTCCGGCGGACCCGGAGGACCGGGCGATGTCAAAAAACCCAATCTCATCATCGCCGGGACAGACCCTGTGGCGGTGGACTCTTACGGAGTCACCATCGTCCCGTGGTATGGCCAGAATTTTAAAGGCAGGCAGGTGGAGCATCTGCTCATTGCTCATCAGCGGGGCCTTGGAAAGATCGATGTCGAGCAACTTAAAATATTTAAGGGGTCAGCATGAGGAAAATCCTCCAGGCTCTCTCCCTTCTTCTTTTTTCGCTCCTCTTCTTTTTTGCCACCTATAAACTTCCGGACTGGCTTCCGGCGGATATCTATCTCCGGCTTGATCCGCTGTTGGGGTTGAATGCTGTCTTTGCCGCAAGGGAGATGATTGGCCGCTCTCTCTGGGCTCTTGTGACGATTGGGGCTACGCTTCTCATCGGCAGGTTTTTCTGCGCCTATGCCTGTCCTATGGGGGTTTCGATCGACTTCCTGGACCTCCTTCTCTTCCGAAAGAAAAATCGAAAGAGTTTAAAGACTGAATCGGGTCTCAGGGAAATTAAATACTATTTACTGATCGTTTTTATTATTGCCGCAGTCACCGGTCTGTCCCTGGCTTTCCTCATGGACCCCATAGCGCTTCTGACGCGCTTTTATACTTTCTTCATCTACCCTCTGGCGATTACCCTGATCAATCTTCTTCTCGACCTTCTTCGTCCGATATCCAAAGCCATGGGATGGGTATCCCTTTCTCACCTACATTATTTTCAACCCGTATTTTATATGTCCGCCATTACCCTCCTCATCTTCGGAGGAATTATAGCCCTCAACCTGATCGCCCCCCGCTTCTGGTGCCGTTATCTCTGCCCCCTGGGAGCCCTGCTCAGTCTGATCTCTCCACTGGGGATTTTCAAACGGAAGGTCAGTCCGGAGTGCAATGAATGTATGAAATGCCAGAAGAGTTGTCCCATGGGAGCCATTCCGGAGGACCCAAAAACGACCCGTCTCCGGGAATGTTTCCAATGCCGGACCTGCGTTCAAGTCTGCCCGCAGAACGCTATTGCCTTTCCAGTCTCCTTTCCCATAGGCGGGGAGTATTCGAAGATCGATGTTTCTCGCCGAGGGTTCCTCTATTCCCTGGCTGGAGGACTGGGAGTCGGTTTTTTAGCCACGCAGACTCCTTTCACCCCGCTTCAGAGTAAACACAAGCTCATCCGCGCCCCCGGCGCAATTCCTGAAACGGAATTCTTACGAACCTGCATCCGCTGCGGAGAGTGCATGAAGTCCTGCCTGACCAATACACTGCAACCCTGCCTTTGGGAATCGGGCCTTTCGGGACTCTGGACGCCGAAGATGGACCTTCGTTTGGCTCCCTGCGACCAGAACTGCAATGTGTGCGGCAAGGTCTGCCCCACCCAGGCCATCCGCTCCGTTTCCATTGAGGAGAAGAATCATGCCAAAGTGGGCACAGCCATCTTACGCAAGGAGATGTGCCTGGTCTGGGCTCAGGACAAGATCTGCCTGATCTGTGACGAGATCTGTCCTTACAATGCGATTGTTTTCCGTCCCGTGGAGGGGTATCGGCGCCCTGTCGTCATCGCCTCGAAGTGCAACGGCTGCGGGTTTTGCGAGCAGAGATGCCCTGTCCTCGGAGAGTCGGCCATCGTCGTTGTGCCGGATGGTGAGATCCGCCTCAGAGAAGGCTCTTATATCAAGGAGGCTAAAAAGCTTCAGCTGGAGTTCAAAGCCGCCCCCGGCGATGACAAATTCATTCTCGAAGACTCCGGATTTAAGATCGAAAGCGGAAAGAAAGAAGAAAAGAAACCCCAGCCTCAAAAACCCAAGGGATTCCTGTAAAGAAACAATGGAATTCCGGAATAATGGAATACTGGAATATTGGAATGCTGGATAAACCTATTTGGATTTCGTTCTTCCCATTATTCCACTATTCCATCATTCCATCCTTCCAATGGGGTGGGTTCATCGTTTAACGTTCATTGTCGTAGGAATTACATTGGATTTAGACTCGTTTCTGGGTTAGAATTTTTGTTGAATACAACCATCAAAAGTAGAGTGGTGCCATGTGGGAGCGGTTGAAGGAAAACATTCAGACGATTAAAGAGAGAGATCCCGCGGCAAAAAATTATGTGGAGATCTTTTTCTGCTATCCGGGTCTTCATGCGATCTGGTTCCACCGAGTTGCCAATTTTTTATACAAGCGAGGATGGCACACCACAGCCCGCCTGATCTCCCATATCAGCAGAGGGTTAACCGGAATCGAGATTCATCCCGGGGCAAAGATCGGCAGGCGTCTCTTTATTGATCATGGGATGGGTGTCGTGATTGGAGAGACCACCGAGATCGGTGACGACTGCCTCATTTACAAAGGCGTTGTGTTTGGCGGCACGACCCTCGAAAAAAAGAAGCGCCACCCCACCCTTGGAAACCGTGTCATTGTGGGTTCGAACTCCACCATCCTGGGAGCCATTACCATCGGCGATGGCGCAAGGATTGGCTCAGGCTCTGTGGTGGTGAGGACTGTTCCTCCGGGTGCGACGGTGGTCGGCGTGCCGGGCCGCATTGTGGAATCACTCACTCCCGAGAAGGAGGAACTCGATTTCGAGCATGGAAATCTTCCGGACCCCTTCTCCGACATTATGAAGATGATTCTCCAGCTCCATAATAAGCTCGAAGAAAGGGTCAGGCATCTGGAGAGCGAGTATGAAAAAAACCATAACGATTGAGGGGTAAGAGATGGCCAAGTATCCGAAGTTTTTGATGGAACATTTTCAGAATCCGAGAAATGTCGGAGAGATTCCCGATGCGGACGGGGTGGGCACTGTTGGCAACGCCTCATGCGGCGACATCATGCAGATGTTTATCAAAGTGAACGGTGATAAGATTGTTGAGGCAAAATTTAAAACCTTCGGCTGCGGGGCCGCCATTGCGACCAGTTCCATTTTGACGGAGCGGATCAAAGGGATGACGGTTGATGAGGCCCTGAAGATATCGGACGAGACGTCAAGGGAGGTTCTCTCCCAGTTGCCAAAAGAGAAAGTCCCCTGTTTCACCTTAGCCATGGATGCATTAAAACTGGCCATCGAGGAATGCCGTTGTAAGCTGGCGGGCATTCATGATAAAGGCGGCTTTGACTCCACGAAGTTAGAGAAGGATTAAAAAATACATTTCAAATCGCAAATTGAAGGGTTTATTGGGTTCATTGGGTTTGTTGGGTTATTGGGTTAACCCAAACAACTCAATAACCCAAGTAACTCAAGTAACCTATAGATTTGAGATCTGAAATTCTGCGACAGGGAGAAAACGATGACAAAGGTGGAAAAGGTCGTCTTTCTAAAAAATCCAAATAGGGTTCTCGAACAGGTTATTAAAAATTTCATTCACGAGAATCTCCAGAACCGGAGAATCCAGCTGGACAACGGATCTTACTGGGAAGAGCCTCTGGTCGGGTTTGCCTCGGGAACCGATCCGCTCTTTTTCCAATTCAAGTCGTTGATTGGCTCATTCCATCTGACGCCAAGAGAGATCGTCCTTGCTGCCTTAAAGGAGAAAGGCAGAGAGCTTCTTCTGCCGGAAGTGGAGCAGATTAGCGTCATTTCATGGATATTGCCCACTGCCGAGGACACACGAAAAAGTAATCGCAAAGAGGAAAAATTTCCTTCGAAACTATGGGCCTACACAAGGGATTACGGCGAGGCCTGCAATAACGCTTTGCGAAGACATGTCGTGGCATTCCTGGAGGATTTGGGTTTTGTGGCTGTGGCTCCTCTCCTGATGCCCAATTTTCAATATTTCCGGGATGAAAAGGTGGGCTGGGCTTCTCCCTGGTCAGAGCGCCATATTGCCTACACCTGTGGCCTTGGGACCTTCAGCCTCAATGACGGTCTCATCACTCCGAAAGGGATGGCCATACGAATAGGAAGCGTTGTCACCCTTCTGAAACTGGCGCCGAGCGAGAAAAAGTACGGTCATCCTAAAGAGAACTGCCTCCTCTTCCGGAATGAGAAATGCGGAAAGTGTATCCCGAGATGCCCTGCCGGAGCCATCACAGAAGAAGGTCATGATAAGGATCGATGCCAGGAATACATTAATTCCGAACTATTAAAGGCAAAACGGCTGGAATATGGTTTACAGAACCCTCCTCCTGCCTGCGGCCTCTGCCAGACCGGAGTTCCTTGCGAATTCGAAATCCCCAGGCCTGACCTGATTGCTTAAAAAAAAGTTTCACAATCAAAAACAGGCCTTGACTTTCCGCCAAAATATCGTAAATTGAAGTTATAAGCCCATGGGGGGTGAACGGAAGACCGGTTCGCCCCCCTTTTTATTTTTGGGAGAAATGGAAAATAGAGGAAGCAATCATAGGATGAACCAAGCCGGAAAAGGAAGGAGGTAAAAAATGGAAATCAAGAGAAGGGATTTTTTAAGATTGAGTCTTTCTGCGGGTGCGGCAGTTGCGCTGGGTGGTCCCACACTTAATGCTTTGGCTAATGGGAAAGACACAAAAGAGGGAAGCGGTGGAACAGAGCCCGGCCAGTGGGTCCCTTCTACCTGTCAGGGCTGTACAGCGTGGTGCCCTGCCGAGTTCTTTGTTCAGAATGGCAGGGCGGTTAAAGTAAGGGGCAATCAGCTGTGCCAAGCCAATAACGGTTATGTTTGCCCGAGAGGACATTTAATGCTTCAGGAACTTTATGATCCTGACAGGGTAAAGGTTCCCATGAAGCGAACAAACCCTCAAAAGGGAAGAGGGATCGACCCCAAATTTGTCCCCATCTCATGGGATGAAGCCCTGGATATGGTTGCGGACAAGATGATGGAGCTCAGAAAGAATAATGAGACCCATAAATTTATGCTTTTCAGAGGAAGATATTCCCCTACGACAGAAGCTTTAGCCTATGGAACCATACCCAAGCTATTCGGCTCACCCAATAATATTTCTCACAGCGCTATCTGTGCGGAAGCAGAGAAATTCGGTCCATTCTACACGGAAGGTTATTGGGGATACAGGGATTATGACCTCGCCCGGACGAAGTATCTTGTGATCTGGGGATGCGATCCCATCAGTTCGAATAGACAGGTGCCAAATACCATTAACAAATTCAGTGATATTCTTGACAGGGGCACCATAGCGGTGGTTGATCCAAGGTTCACTCCATCGGCGGCAAAGGCACAGGAATGGCTTCCGGTAAAACCGGGAGAGGATGGAGCATTGGCCACAGCCTTTGCTCATGTGATTCTGGTAGAAGGTCTCTGGAGCAAGGAATTTGTAGGAGACTTCAAAGACGGTAAGAATCTTTTCAAAGCGGGCCAGACTGTTGATGAGACTGCCTTTAATGAAAAATATACCAACGGCCTGGTGAAGTGGTGGAATATCGAGCTCAAAGACAGGATACCTGAATGGGCAGCCAGGGTTACGCTGATCCCTAAGGAGCAGATCATCCGAATCGCAAGAGGCATGGGCAAGGCTGCTCCGTATGCGGCTGTTTGGCTCGGTCCAGGGCCTGTGATGAGTCCGAGAGGGGCCTATCCCTCCTTTGCGATCCATGCCTTGAATGGACTGCTTGGATCCGTTGACCATGAAGGAGGCACATTAAGGAACCCGAGAGTCCCGGAGAACAAAATGCCAGGATCAGATGCATACCTTGACGATATTGCCAAGGCTGGCGCCAAACAGAAGAAGATAGATCAGAGAGGGACGAAGGCATTCCCCACGATTGCCGCAGGCAGGGCAGGCAGCGGCGTTATAACCAACAACGTAGCCAATGCGATTTTGTCAAATGATCCTTATGACATCAAGGTCGCCATCGGCTATTGGAATAACTTCAACTTCTCCTGTACGGGCGCTGATCGATGGGATAAGGCAATGGCAAAAATCCAATTCTATGTCCACATCTCAACCAATCCTGCTGAAATGACGCAGTTTGCCGATATCGTTCTCCCTGCCGCTCACCATGCCACGGAAAAGCTATCCATTATCACCAATAAGGCTAACCTCTATGCCCATATGTCGATCCAGCAGCCTGTGGTCAAAAGGATGTGGGATGTGAAGGCGGATGAGACGGAAATCATGTGGCTGCTGGCTGAGAAGTTAAAAGCTAAAGGTTTTCCGAACATTTATGACTATTTCTCAAAGGAGTTTAAAGATCCCGAAACCGGAAAAACCCCGACGAACGCAGAGGAGTTCGCAGAGATTGCCGCAAAGATCGTAAGCCAACCGGTCTGGGCTCCCAAGGAACCTCTTAAAGGTGACAAGCTCAGTGGATGGGAAGATTTTAAAAAGAAAGGCATCTATAACTCTGAACTCTACACGTTTAAAAAACTGTGGGGGAATTTCGGCACAGTGACCAAAAAGTTCGAGTTTTACAGCGAAACATTGAAAAAAGCTTTGAAAGAACATGCTGACAAGCATAAGACCACCATCGACGATATTCTCGATGCATCAGGGTATCTTGCCAAGGGAGAGGAGGCGTTTGTCCCTCATTATGAACCACCCAAAAGATGGGGAGATGAACAGAAATATCCCTTCACCTTTATCGATTACAAGTCAAGGCTGAACAGGGAGGGAAGGAGCCAGAATACGACCTGGTTCCAGGAATTCAAGAAGGTGGATGTGGGAGACGAAAGCTGGGATGATGTTTTAAAGATAAACCCCGTCGATGCTGTGAAGCTCGGAATCAAAACAGGAGACAGAGTGAAGGTGACTTCTCAAACCGGAAGTATGACCGTGAACGCAAAGCTTTGGGAAGGTGTTCGTCCGGGAACAGTGACAAAATGCTTTGGTCAGGGACACTGGGCTTACGGAAAGATTGCTGCCAAGGATTATCAGAAATTCCTTCCCAGAGGCGGTAATAACAACGATCTCATGCCTGACGACTACGAGCGCTTGACCGGAAGCACGGCAAGAAATGGCGGGTTCACCGGTGTGAGAATAGAGAAGGCATAAGAATAGAGAAAGGAGGTAACGATCCATGTCCAAATATGGAATGGCGATAGACTTACAGAGGTGTGTGGGTTGCGGAGCGTGTGCGATTGCCTGCAAGACGGAAAATAATACCCAGGATCGAGGGAAAGGGCAGACCTTTAATTGGGCCGATTTTATTTATAAAACCGATGGGAAATTCCCTGATGTGAAATTTACGGCGATCCCTGTTCTCTGCAATCACTGCACGGATGCTCCGTGCGTGAAGGTCTGTCCGGTCACTCCCAAGGCCATGCATAAACATAAAAACGGCATGACCATTCACAACCAGGAAAGATGTATCGGATGCCGCCTCTGTCAGGAAGCCTGTCCCTACAGCACGAAGGATGTTGATGAGAGCAAAGCCGCATACAGTGTGATCAGTTATAACGACGACACCCTTGAGCCCCAGGGATTCTACAGGGATGATAAGGAACTCATCAAAGACTGTACGGCATCGGGAGCAGAAATTTCGAAGAAGGCAGGAAACATACCGCCCCACCGGACCCTGTATAAGCATTCGGATTATGCTGATGTGAGGCGAAAAAACGTTGTGGAGAAATGTATCTTCTGCGAGCATCGTGTCCTCCATGGGGAATTGCCTTATTGTGTTGTGGCCTGCCCTTCAAAGGCAAGGATATTCGGCGATCTTGAAGATAAAAACAGCGAGGTCAGCCGGCTCCTTAAAAAATATAAACCCGTCAATCTGAAAAACAATAAGGGTGAGTTTTTGAAACCGGACGAGAAAGGGACAAGGCCGAATGTCTACTATATCCGGAGCTTTAAGGCCGTCGCCAAAAAGGCATAATAGCGGCTTAACGGAAGGGAGCTTCATCGATGGAGCCCTTCCTTATTCCTTACTGGAATCGGGGAAAATGGAAATCCGAGAAATCATCTTATATGAGAGAAGAAGGGGGGACTGTTATAAATTACTATCCGCCTGTTTTTATTTACCCCAAAAAATACTCTACCTTGAGGAAGACCTCTTTCAAAATCTTACGATGCTCTTGAAATCGATCCGTCCGGAGGCAGCGATCTTCTCTGTCGAGATGGAGAAGGCGATACACAAATATAGCGATGAGAGTCTGGCCATCGAGCATGCAAAACTCTTTGTCGGCCCCTTTGAACTGAAAGCTCCCCCTTATGGTTCCATATACCTTGATCAGGGAAGAAGGGTGATGGGCGATTCAACCCTTGAGGTCAGAAAAATGTTTGAAGAGGCCGGACTTTCTATGGATGAGCGCTTTAAAGAACTTCCCGATCATATCAGTGTCGAATTGGAATTTATGTATTATTTGATCCATCAAGAAGTGGAGGCCCTTGAAAATTCTGAGATGGACAGAGCATTGACCTTCAAAGAGACACAGGAGACATTTCTGAACCGATTTCTCAGGCCATGGGTTCCTCTCTTCTGTGCAAAAATGAAGGAAAGCACAGAGAACGAATTTTATAACGCCCTTGCGGATTGTGTCTTAAGTTTCCTGAACCATTCGGAGGATGGGAACATCTCCGATCTTATCATTGGGGAAAAACCGCTGGTCAGGGAGTAGGATCATGCGATCTTTGGGTGAGTTGCTTGCAGATGCCGAGACGATGCATCGCGGGCGCATTTGCGCCGGTCAGGTTCTGGGGGTACGGATGGCGATGCTGGGTTGCCAGTCCCTCGGGATTGACGAACCAACCCGGGGCAAACGCCTCATTGTCTATGTCGAGATCGATCGCTGCATGGCCGATGCCATTGCTGCCGTCACCGGTTGCCGTCTCGGCAAGCGGACGTTGAAACATCTCGATTATGGGAAGTGCGCCTGCACCTTTGTCGACACATCCTCGGGTCGGGCCGTCCGGGTCTCGGCGCGTGATGACGCCCGGTCCCATGTGTGGCATTACGCACCGTCTGGGCTGGATAAGAAGACGACCCAATGCGAAGCCTATAAAATCATGTCCGACAGCGAGCTATTTGTCGTCCAGGAAGTTGTGGTGGATATCCCTGACCAGGACCAGCCCGGGCCACCGGTCAGTCGGGTAGTGTGCGCCATATGTGGTGAGGGGATTAACGACCGGCGGGAAATGTGGTTAAACGGGCAGGCGCTCTGCAGAGCCTGCGGACAGGGAGGTTACTACAGAAACCCGGAAAACAAAATAGAGAGCTTTTCTTCACATCCCCTGCCAGTGACTTAGTGGTTCTTTTCATAAATACGATGCCATTTAGTATTGCTCCCACAAGATAACCCATCCCCCTCCTGACCTCCCCCTTGAAGGGGGAGAGACAGATGGATTTTCCTCCCCTTCAGCCTGCCTGCGCGAAGCCGCTTCGGCGAAGGCAGGGGGGAGGGGCGGGGTGGGGGCGGGGTAAAATACGTCACCGAATTTATGAAATGATATACTTAGGCTGAACGCCTCCAATTGCCGAACCCTTTCGGTCTTCGTCGATCCCATTGACAGAAATAGATCATTGATGAATCATATATCTGTTGAAGAACCATCAGGGGATGGTTTCTCAACAATTAAAACCCAAGCCTGTTCTCTCCTGAAAAGATGAATTTGAAAATCATAAAATTATTGAACTCCATCCTATTCACACTGTTGTTAGCGGGCGCCCTCTCCTCTTCTCTTTCAGCCCAACCTGTTGAGACACCTTCACAATCGGGGAAGATTGATCTCTATTTCTTTCATGCTCAGGAGTGCCAGCCCTGCAAGACGATCCTTGAGGGTTATCTCCCGGCGCTCAAACCCATCTACCCTTCCCTTGAAATGAAGTCCTTCGATGTCGGAAATCCTGCCTATTACGAGGCCCTTTCCAGGCTGGAAAAACAGTTTGGAAAAACCGGGAGCGAACTGCCGGTCGTCGTGGTTGGAAATCATCTCCTCTCAGGAGAGATGGAGGTAATGGGGAGACTGGAACCTCTCATTCAGGAATACCAGATCAAGGGGGGAGCCTCTCTTCCCCCTGTTGAAACCCCTTCCATGGCCAAACCTTCCCAAAAAAGTCACACCGTGGCCCTCTCCTATTTTTATCAGAAAGGATGTCCCAAATGTGACCGGGCAAATGCCCTGCTCAAGTACCTTCTAAAGAAATATCCCGGGTTGAATGTTAAAGAAATCGACATTAACACTCCTGATGGGAAACGTTTGAACGAAACCCTTTCAAACCGGCTCAACCTTCCTGTCGAGAAGCGTCTGATCGCACCAAGCATCTTCATGGGTAAGGACTACCTGCCACCCGAAGAAATCATAGAATCTAAAATCGAAGGACTCATCGAGAAATATGGAGAGAAGGGTGTCAGTGAAAGTAAACCTACATTAACGATACCGATACCGACACCATCACCAACACCTTCACCCACACCGGAGGAATTCAAAAAAGCGGAGGAGTCAATCATTTCCCGTTTCAAGTCTCTCGGGATTCTGACCATTCTATCCGCAGGACTGCTCGACGGAATCAATCCTTGCGCCTTTGCCACCCTGATCTTCTTTATCTCCTACCTCACCTTTGTGGGGCGGAAGAGAAGTGAGATCCTCTGGGTGGGCATCGGTTTTTCAGGAGCCATCTTCACCACCTATTTCCTGATCGGTCTGGGCATCCTTTCTTTCATTCAGCATCTCTCCTTTCTACCCTTATTCTCCCGGATCGTCTACCTTTTGACCATCCTGGTCGCTCTCATCCTTGGCACGCTCAGCCTTTATGACTATCTCCAGTTGAAGCGGGGCCGTCCTTCCGAGATGAAACTTCAGCTTCCGGACTTTCTCAAAAAGAGGATTCACCAGACCATCCGCAAGGAGACCAAAGCCACCCGTTATTTTCTTGCCGCGATCGCAGCGGGTGTCGCCATTTCTCTCCTGGAATTTGCCTGTACCGGGCAAGTCTACCTCCCGACGATTCTTTTTGTGATGAATGTCCCTTCCCTGCGGGGTGAGGCCTTTCTCTATCTCTTCCTCTACAATTTCATGTTTGTGGTCCCGCTGCTGATCATCTTCGGGGTGACCTACCTGGGAGTCACTTCAGAACAGCTCTCTTTCTTCCTTCAGAGGAGGGTAGCCGCCATTAAGCTTCTCACCGCTCTCTTCTTCTTTCTTCTCGCCGGGATATTGATTTTTTCCTTAAGATAGGGGATAAATAAAAACTTCGACTTACCTCGAGAAAAAAACCAAAGGAGGAAGAATGAAACGGAACATCATCATCCTTGGAGCCGTTATCGCCGTCCTGGCAGGCGCTCTCCTTTTTTATTTCTTTTATCTCCAGAATCCGGCCCGGCAGGTCCTGGCCCAGGTCAATGGTGAGAAAATTACGATGGAACAGTTCACCAGGGAGCTGGAGAAAGTGGAATTCCCGATGAATGAGATGCTCAGGGAAAATCCGCAACAATTTCTTGAAGGGATGATCCTCAATACGATCCTTTTACAGGAAGCCAAAAAACAGGGATTGACCGCTCCGGTCAAAACCTATAAAGATACGGCCAAGGATGCCATATCCCCCGAGGAAGCCCTCATTGCCGATCTGATGAAAAAGAGATTTCCCTCCCCGGCGCCTGTGACGAAAGAAGAGATAAAAACCGTCTATCTTTTACTCAAGAACCAACTGGGCGGCAAGCCTCTTGAACAGGTCTCATCCTCTATTGAGGAATTAATCCGTTTAAGAAAAAGAGAGGAAGAGACCAAGCAGTTCATCGCGGAACTCTTTACTTCGTCCAAGATCGAGATTGATCAGATCCGCCTGCAAAAGATTGCATCCAAACCTCCTGAATCCGATACGGAGGAGGATTTTAAGAAGGCCCTTTCAGGGGGCAAGCCTCTTCTGGTCGATTTCGGGGCCAATTCCTGTCTCCCTTGCCGCCAGATAAGGCCGATTCTCAAGGAACTGAGTAAAGAATATTCCGGGAAGGCCGAAATACTCGTCGTCGATGTTTATAAATATCAAAATCTGGCAAAGGAATATAAGATTACCGCCCTTCCCACGCTCGTCTTTTTCGATAGCAAGGGCAAGGAGATTTTCCGGCACCCCGGGGCCATGAACAAAGACCAGATCGTTGCAAAACTGAAGGAGATCGGGGCTGGGACCTAACTTGATCGCGGAGTGCGGAATGCGGAATTTTAAAGATTTATGGCTCTTCCGGCTTTTGTGTGGGTGGTTTCCCTCTCTAAAAGTACCCCTCTCTATTCCCCCCTTAAATTAAGGGGGGATGAAGGGGGGTTAAGAGGATTATGAAATTCTTTCGGAATGATTCATCATTAAAGCAACGCCTATTGGAGTTGAGGGGTAATCAAACTGAGGCGGAGAAGGCACTTTGGCACATCTGCGAAACAAGTAACCCCTCCACACCTCCCCTTAACCTTAGGGGAGGTTACCCACTCAATACCCGGATGAACCAGATTTATTGTAAATTATCATCGCTCTTATAATCTTTTTTTTCCCATTGTTACGTTTTCAACCATCGCAAAAGCATTGATGCCTCATTATGGATTTCCTCACCCTTCTTCTGATCGCATTCGGATTGGCGATGGATGCCTTTGCCGTCTCCATCAGCAACGGGATTACCATCCAGCGCCGAAGGGCAAACCATGCCTTGAGAATCGGGATTTTCTTCGGTTTCTTTCAGGCATTGATGCCGCTGATCGGCTGGTCAGCAGGCATGAACTTAAGAGACCTCATCTCAGGCGTGGACCACTGGATCGCCTTTGGCCTTCTGACGTTCATCGGCTGTAAGATGATCTACGAATCAAAGAAGATGGATGGCCGGGGAAAAGAAACCAAACCGCTAAACCTGCCGACACTGTTGGTGCTCTCTGTGGCCACGAGCATTGACGCCCTGGCAGTAGGGATCAGTTTTGCTCTTCTGAAAATTTCCATCGTCACCCCGATCATTGTCATCGGAGTGGTCACATTTGTATTATCGTTCCTTGGGGTTTTAACGGGCAGTAAAATCGGCCATTTTTTTGAAAAGAAGATCGAAATCCTGGGCGGCCTGATCCTGATCGGCATCGGAATCAAGATCCTGATCGAACATTTATTAGTCAGTCCATAACTGTATAGACATTACAGGCTAAGTCTTTCTTTCCATTCCTTTATAAAAGAGAGAAGTTTCCCCTCTTTGGCAAAGAGGGGTGAGGGGAGATTTTCAAAATGATATGTCTTCTCAATTATGGACTCCTTTGTAATTTAATCTTTCCCTTGACATCACTATTGGCTCGTTGGTATAACTACCAACGTTAGGAACGAACAAAATGATTACTTATGGAGAAGCGGAAATAAGGGCTAAAATCATCAAAGCAATGGCTCATCCCGTTCGCTTGATGGTCATTGAATTTTTGAAGAACGGCGACCGGTCTTTTTCCAAGATATTTGATCTGTTCCAACTTGACAAGTCAACAGTTTCGAAGCATTTGCTCGTCCTGAAGGAAGCAGGCATAGTTTCTTCTAAAAAAGATGGAGCAGATATGATTTATAAGCTTGTGGTCCCCTGCGTGATAGACTTCTTTAGTTGCGTTACTGCGGTAATTGAAAGCAATGTAAAAAAACAGCAAACGTGTCTGCACCGATAATTTTTTTTAAATCAATTGTTGGCGTCTTTGCCAATAGACCATTAACAAGGAAGGAAACAACAAAATATAGAAAGGGATACCATGAAGGACCGGTATAAATTTCTCGTCGTCGTAGGTGTTTTTGTGGCAGCATATTTCATCCCTTTGGGAGATGAAAGGATTAAAAAGGCAATCCTTGAGGCCTTCTTTATGATCCAGGATTATGCCCAGAAGCATGTGATTTTATGTCTCGTCCCGGCATTTTTCATTGCAGGGGCCATAACTGTCTTTTTTTCCCAGGCATCCGTCATGAAATACTTAGGGCCTCTGGCGAATAAGTTTCTTGCCTATTCAGTTGCCTCTGTTTCTGGTACTATCCTTGCCGTCTGCTCCTGCACAGTGCTTCCCCTCTTCGCTGGCATCTACCGGATGGGAGCGGGGATAGGGCCGGCCACAGCCTTTCTCTATTCAGGCCCTGCCATCAATATTCTGGCCATTGTTCTCTCCGCAAAGGTCTTAGGCTGGCAGATTGGCCTTGCAAGAGCTGTCGGGTCTGTCGGTTTTGCATATGTGATCGGTCTCGCGATGGCCTTTATTTTTCGAGAAGACGAGATGGAGAAAAAAAAGATCCAGATGGCAATGCCTGCCGAAGAACCGCCCCTTCCCCTCTGGCAGGAGATCGTCTACATGGCCTCTATGATAGGTGTTCTCGTCTTTGGGAACTGGGCAAAGCCCGATGTCGCCGAGAGATTCTGGTACGGCGTATACACTATCAAGTGGTACGTAACCGGCGCTTTTGGCCTTCTCTTTGCGTATACCTTTGTGAAGTGGCTCAAAGCAAATTTCTGGATGTCGCTAATCGGGGTCATTGTAGTTGCCCTTCTTGCGATTCTTTTCCCAACGCATCCACTTCTTTCCTTCTCTGTGGGCATCGCCTTTCTTGTTTATACAGGAAAAACCTCTTCTGCCGAAACAAAAGGATGGGTCGATGCGACCTGGTCATTCACCTTGATCATTCTTCCGCTACTCTTTGGCGGGGTGCTTATTGCGGGATTTCTACTTGGCATGCCCGGTACGGACAACGGGATCATCCCGAACCAGTGGATTGCTCGGCTGGTGGGAGGCAATTCATTATCTGCCAATCTTCTGGCATCCGTTGTTGGAGCCTTTATGTATTTTGCCACCTTGACAGAGGTTCCAATCGTACAGGGCCTTCTTGGCTCAGGTATGGGGAAAGGACCTGCTCTCGCTTTACTCCTTGCAGGCCCCGCACTGTCACTGCCGAATATGATTGTCATAAGGAGCATCCTCGGGACGAAAAAATCCTTTGTCTTCTTCGGTCTCGTGATAGGACTCTCCACGGTGGTGGGAATGATTTTTGGAAAGGTAGCCGGTTAGGGACAGTGTTGAGTGAAAAATCTTAAGTCTTCGGTCAGAAGTTAAACACCCCACATGAATAGGAGGTAAGGATAATGAAAAAGATCGAAATTCTTGGCATGGGCTGACCGAAGTGCAACCAGCTTGCGGAGCGAGCCAAAGAGGCAGTCAAAGAACTTGGTATCGACGCCGAGGTAATTAAAGTCCAAGACCTCAAAACCATCACCAATTATGGTGTGCTGATCACACCGGCATTGGTTGTCGATGGAGTGGTAAAAGTCGCGGGAAAGCTCCCAAAAGTGGAAGAGATTGAAGCATGGATTAAATAAATCTTCTCTTTCCTTCCCCCCTTGCGGGGGAGGGCAAGAGTGGGGGGAGGAAGAAAATGGAAGAGAAATGTTTATGCGAACCAAGTGAAATATTGATTTTCCCCTGCTCAGGTGGTTCAAATGTTGGGCAGGTCGCTAATCAAGCAGGGGTAAAGTTGACTCAGGACGGCATGGGTAGGTTTTTCTGTCTGGCGGGCATTGGTGGTCATGTCAGCGGG
>Ga0154725_1134_pt1 | contig 33791 bp, 33 predicted proteins | sample Rifle2008BG16ft_FD_105733 | JGI IMG/M metagenome (GOLD analysis project Ga0154725, IMG submission 105733) | Deltaproteobacteria bacterium RBG_16_49_23 | reverse complement strand
GGGGAGGGTGCGGGTGGGGGTGGACACCGGAATTCTTTTTTTACCGTGTATTATAGAGCAAAGGAAAAAAATAAGGCAAGAAAGTATCTCAATTCCACAGTAATGCCTCAGTTACGGGTTCAAATAATATAAATATACCTTTATACCCCTCTTTGGCAAAGAGGGGTGGGGGGAGATTTTCGAAGCATAATTTTAAAATCCCCCTTTATCCCCCTTTTCCAAAGGGGGATAAAAAACCATAACTGAGGCATTACATTCCGCAGACTTTTTCAATTGTTTTAACCGGTTGATTATGGTATTTTAACAAAAAAGTAAATTCGTATACTTATTGTTGGGCGTTAATACCAGAATTAGGATATAATAAAACTGTGAAAATCGAATGGGACCCGGAGAAGGCCAGGTTAAACTTAAGAAAACACAAAGTCTCGTTCGAAGAGGCCGCAACTGCCCTAAGTGACCCCATGTCAGCAACAGGTGCTGATCCAGATCATTCAATTACCGAAGATCGATATATCACCTTCGGAGTCTCAGACCGAGATAGGTTGCTGGCGGTTGCCCACACTGAGGAAGAAGAAATGATTCGAATCATAAGCGCTCGTTTAGCGAGCAAAGGAGAGAGAAAGATATATGAAGAGGGTTAAACACACAAACAGAGATGAATTGCGGGCAGAGTACAAATTATCAGACTTCCCCGGAGGCTTTGTGCGAGGGAAGTATGCGAGGCGTTTGCGCAAGTCATCGAATATCGTTGTCCTTAGACCTGAAGTGGCTGAAGCGTTCCCCAATGAAGAAGCTGTGAACAAGGCACTTCTCTCACTAATCGATGTAGCACAGAAAACCACGCACCTAAAGCGCTCAACCGGAAGTGCAAAAAAGCTGCGCGCCGGTTAGTTCAGCGTTGTCACTGCATCATATTCGCCATCCAAGTGTTCACCCACCCTTAGGAGTTGACTGATTTTTTCAGTCAACTCCTTTGACCTCTTTGACCGGGAAAATTTAACAGTATTATTAGAGCGGTCTGCAAAGCTCTCCCAGCTTTACCTGAGTTTCCGCCAAACGACAGCATTTAAATTTTCCCAAATAAAATCTAACCAAACGTATTTGAAATTCTCAGAACAATTACCTCCCCCGTCACCACATTAAGATTCCCTCCCCTTCAAGGGGAGGGTAAGGGTGGGGATGGGGTAGATCAGGAGCTATAATCCCATCCCCCTCCCGACCTCCCCCTTGAAAGGGGAGGAGTTGGGAGATAGTTTGGGTGAAAGTTAGAGGTAAATTCTCAGATTAATCATGTAAAAATCTGATTGTTACAAAAATTTTCATTGACAAAATCTCCTCTTATTTGTATAAGTTGGTCAATGTCCTTTTTATATAAAGACCTAGAAATAATATGTTTTCCAAATTATTCCACTTCGTAAGTGGAATTTAAGTGATATATTTGACGTAAAAATCTTAGGCAATTTTTGATTTCGCTATGCGCTATGCTCTTTGCGCTATGCGGATCTCTGGTCAAAGGGGGAATGAAAATGATAAACTTCGTCAAGAAAAATGGTGTAAGAATCATAAGCTCACTCATTGTGGGAATATTGCTGATTCCAGTAGCATCATATTCGGCGCCTTCTATTTCAGTGGATGGTTGGACATCTTTATATCATCCGGATGACCCGGTTACCAGGGAATGGATGGCGGTTTTTATAGTGACGGCTAAGGAAGGCGAGCCCCCGGCAGACTATTGCAGTAGCGGTTCCCCATTTACGGATGTCCCTCCAACCAATGTCTTTTGTAAATATATCAAGAGACTTCCTGAGCTCAACATCTCCGGTGGGTGCGCGGCAGGGATGTACTGCCCTGGCAATAACGTTCTGCGAGACCAAATGGCAGCATTTATTATAAGGGGGGTGGAAGGAAATCCGCCACTGGATTATTGTGCAAGCGGCTCACCGTTTACAGATATTACGGTGGTTCATTGGGCCTGTGGTTATATCAAGAGGCTTTCTGAACTCAACATTACCCAAGGATGTGATGAATTTTCGCCATCCAACATGTTCTGCCCCAGTAATCCCACCACCCGGGCGCAGATGGCCGCAATGACAATACGGGCCTTTAGAAATCCAAATTCCCCGTATTCACCGACTCCTTACTTTTCTGATGTGCCAGCATCACACCCATTCTTCAGCTATATCCAGTTGATTATGGATGAACAAATACTTCCGATTGATTTCTTCCCGGCTGGATTTGATTTCGGCCAGGGAAGCATTGGCTCCCCAGTCTTGCATTCATTTGCCATTAGAAATACAGGCGATGCTCCGCTTGATATAGGAAACATTTCCTTCACAGGGAATGACGTCTCCGATTTCCAGAAACTGAATGATACCTGTTCGATGCAAACAATTCCTCCCTCTGGCAATTGTATTGTTGATATGGCCTTTGCTCCAACTATACCCGGGGTAAAGAACGCAGACATGAACATCCCTTCCAATGATCCCGGAACACCTATTCTAAAAATATCATTATCCGGGACTCTTGAAGCCCATACTATTGATGCAACGGCAGGCCAAGGTGGGAGTATCATTCCTTCCGGACCTGTGGTAGTGAGTCACGGCGGAAACCAGATTTTTACGATCACCCCGGATCAAGGCTATTACATTCTGGATGTTAAGGTTGATGGTACATCCCAGGGGCCGATACCTTCATACACTTTTGCGAATGTCACAGCAAACCATTCGATAGAGGCAACCTTTACAATACATATTTATTCTATTTCGGGTTTTGTAAGACTAAGCGCATCCGGATTAGAAGGAGTTCTAATGAATGGTTTGCCTGGTGGTCCGTTGACCGATTCCAATGGATTTTATAGCGCAACGGTTCCTTATGGATGGTCGGGCACTGTTGAGCCGATAAAATTTGGATACTCGTTTCAACCGGCTCAAAAAGCTTACAACAGCGTGACAAATAATCAGAGCAATCAGGATTATACAGCCAATTTGGTTCCTTTGTTGAACATCGGGACTGGAAATGGAAGAAGGGGAGACTCGGTCAGCCTCCCGGTAATTTTGACAAATGTAGCAGGTACAACTGTCTCAGCCATTTCAATAGATATTGGATATAACAAAACAATTTTGGAGAATCCCACTGCAGTCATAGGGCCTGCTGGGAGCGCAGCAGATAAAATATTGATAACAGGTAACTTCGGACCTGTGTGGCGTGTCAGCATCTTCTCAGTGTCAAATAATACACCCATAGGTGATGGAGTAGTGGCCTATATAACGTTTAACATAAATACGGGTTCCCCTCTTGGCCCAGCAATTATTACAAACACACCCTCTGCCTCTAACCCCGCCGGGGGTAGTGTAAATATCAATGGTCTGAATGGCTCGGTTAATGTAACTGCCTATGCTGCCGGAGACTGTGACACCAATGGATCGGTAGACATTGCCGAGGTTCAGTCTGCCGTGAATATGTTTCTTGCAATAAACCCGGTGGGAGGGTGTGTGGATACGAATAACGATAGCACGGCGAGCATCGGAGAAATCCAGAAGGTGATCAATAATCATTTTGGAATAAGCGGGATAGCTATGGAGATAAACGATTTAAACCCTGCGAATGTTGCCGCTGCCATTGCTAACGCATCCGGAAATGTGCCGTCTGTTAAATTGGGGATGATTACAAGTACGCCAGGAACGACAGTTACTGTTCCATTAACCTTGGTTAATGTGCCCGGTTATGAGGTAGCGGCAATATCGACTGACATTACTTATGACATGACCCGGCTGGAAAACCCGGTTGTGGAGTTAGGACCTGTAGGTTCCACCGCAGGGAAAACAATCGTATTCCGTGAAATATCGCCAGGGACACTGAGGATTGGATTGTTTTCGATGGCAAACAATACAGTGATAGGCAATGGGGTAATTTCAAACATTAATTTTCACATACGTGCGGATGCTCAAGAGGGCGCTGCAATATTGGGAAATACGTCTTTATGCTCTGATAAATTTGGATATGATTTGCCAACAGAAGACATGAACGGAGTTATCAATGTGAATGTGCAGAATTTCGTTGATATACCAGGGACAAACTGGGCCAGGGATTATATATACACAATCTTCAATTTTGATATAACCTTGGGCTGTTCAGCAGCTCCACTACAATACTGTCCGGATAATCCCGTAACCCGGGAGCAAATGGCCGCGTTTATCGTGAGAGCAGTATTTGGAGAGCCGCCGATTGACTACTGCGGTCTCGACTCACCATTTGCAGATGTTCCTGCGGGTAGTGGATTTTGCAAGTACATTAAGAAACTTCTTGAACTCAACATCACCCAGGGATGTGGTGTGGGATTATACTGTCCTTCTGGCATTGTGACAAGGGAGCAGATGGCGGCTTTCTTGGTAAGGGCTAAGGTTGGCGAGCCTGCTTTGAACCTTTGTGATACTGGCTCACCGTTTACAGATGTCTCCCCAAGCAGTGGCTTTTGCAGGTATGTAAAGAAACTTCTCGAGCTTAACGTCACACAGGGATGTGCGGCGGGCATGTATTGTCCATCGAATGACGTACTCAGGGACCAGATGGCCGCCTTCCTGGCCAGGGCATTTTTAGGAATGCCGTAGTTTTGTAACACTTAAACGGAGAGCGATATGAAAAGATCATTAGCGGTACTTATCGGTATTATTTGGTTATCTACAGCACAAAACGCTCAGGCAGTGTGCACGGGGCTGATATTCAGTGATGTTAACGAATCATTGATAGGGGCGGACTTCTGTAGTTATATTGAACAACTCAAGCTCCTCGGAATCACTCAGGGATGCAGCGCTGATGACCCTGGCACACCGAATGTAAGCGAGGCGATGTTCTGCCCATTTCTCCCTGCGACAAGGGCTCAAATGGCGGCTTTTATTATGAGAGCCATCAGCCCACCTGCCGCGAACATGGTACTGGCGAAAAACATATTGATTGAAAAAACGGGCAATAGCCTGATTTCAAACGATCTGCAAAACGCATTGGATAATGAATTGGCAATCAAATTATCCGAAGTTCTGCCCGGGACCACATGGACAATTACAAACAAGACAACGGATTCCTGGTATAAAGGGACAACTGGACAGGTAACATTTTACGACGGAACATTAACAATCGATCAGGGAAGGTTTGCGGCAGGCGGCTTATATGCTCCTAATGATAATCCAGAACCTGGCGGTTGTCAGGCTGATCCTCAGACTCCTATTTCTTATGAAATCATCGATAATTCCATAATGTATGTAGCATGGTATATTGTTTGCGCCGATGGGAGTGGTTTTGATTGGAGTTCAACGATTACTATCATTGCAAAGAAACGGGATTCCATATCAATGATAGGTTTTGGTGGTCGCGGTTTTGTTGGAGTAGGGCGAATCTCTACTTTAACAAAAGTTCAGTAAGGGAGATTTATTTCATCTCAAATGAAATAATATCTTACCTCGTTACGATTAACTTACCCTTTGGCAGTATCCCTGAAATTTTATTGACATTCCCATTAATTCCCCTGTACATATTTTTTCTATTCCATATGGAGGTCTGATCGTGGTAAAATTAATAAAGAGTGGATTGAGAGGTAATTACTAAGGAGTCCATAATTGAGAAGACATATTTATACTCCGTCAAATCCCCATCCCCCTCCTGACCTCCCCCTTGAAGGGGGAGGAAAGTAGCGATTTCCCTCCCTCTCAGGGGGAGGGAAAGGGTGGGGGTGGGGTTAATCAAATGTCTATTCAATTATGGACCGATTATTAAAAGGAGGCGTAATGAATTACTATGCATTGATTTACTATGTGATCGAGGACTACATTTCACGGAGGGCTGCTTATCGCGATGTACATCTCCGGCTTGCCCGGGAGGCAAACCGCCGGGGGGAGCTCGTTCTGGGCGGGGCATTGAGCGATCCGGTTGACAAGGCGCTTCTTGTATTTCGTGTGCTGGACAAATCTGTCGTAGAAGAGTTCGTCCGAAACGATCCCTATGTCAAGAATGGACTGGTTACCCGTTGGGAGATCCGGCCATGGACTGTTGTGATCGGCAATGAACCGGCTGAAGCTCCTCAAGGGGGCGCAAGATGATCGCCCGATTTTGGTCAGCCCAAACGACGCGCACTCAGGCTCCTGGCTACGCCGATCACCTCAAAAACATGTTTTGCCAACCCTTTAAAAGGTCGATGGATATGCCGGAGGAATGCTTCTGGAGCGGGAAGTCCTCGAAGGAGTTGAGATCATCGTAATCACCTTCTGGCAGTCCCTCAATTCGATACGAGGGTTTGCAGGAGACGACGTTGAGGAGGCTGTTGTCGCTGATGAAGCTGCTTCCTTGCTGACCCGGTTCGACCGGCATGTCCGGCACTATGAGCTGATTGTGAAGGATGAAGTGTGATGGAATCCTATAGTGGAATCGCTAGATTTGAGGGGCACTCTGACAGACCCCCATCCCCCTCCTGACCTCCCCCTTGAAAGGGGAGGGATTAAGCGAAGCCCATGATGATCGCCCTCCCCTTCGGGGTGAGGGTGGGCAGTTTGTTAAGGAGGGGGTAATTCATATTGTAAGGAAAGGAGGCGGGTATGGCGAGGTTAACAGGAAATGAATTGGTTCAGATTATTAGGGGAAAGGTTGCAGAACTGAAGAAACTCTGCGAAGGGTTGGATGAAGGCGCGGCCTCCAGAGCGCCTTCGGGACGTTGGTCGCCGAAGGAGATCCTTTCGCACCTCTGGGGCCCCGAAGGATTGGGTTATCTTCCATCGCTTCAGGCATTTCTGAGCAAAGATAATCCAAGGATCGACGTCAAGGCAGAGGATCCTTTTTTCTCAGAGAAGCGGAACCGGATGACCTTTGCCGCACTTCTCTCGGAGGTCGAGAAGGAGTACGACAGGATATGTCAATTTACAGCGGGTTTATCCATGGAGCAGCTCGACCGGAAGGCGAACATCCCCATCCTCAAAGACTCTCCTATCGGGGAATATCCGACTCTGGAAGCCTGGATCCTGGGTCTTGGGGAGCATCATATGAAATTTCACATCGACCACATGCGAGAGATCTTGCAGGGGCTGGGATTCATAAAAGCATAGAGCAAAGAGCATAGGGCATAGAGTCTTGAAACACAGAGAAGCTTTAAGCTATGAGCTATGAATTTCACCCTATGCTCTCTGCTCTATGCACCATGCTGTTTTATGGACGGACTTCGGGGATGATGTTTCCTCCGGATGGGAAGATGGCCACATCGGCCTGGGGAATCTTTTCAGAGACCTGCTGAATGGCATCCTGAATGCCGGGAGCATAGGAGAACTTCATCATCTCCACCTGATCAGGCGAAAGTCCCTCGGTCACATGGACGATATTGAACTTTTCGGCTACCTCCTTGAAATAGACCACCTGCATGATATAAGAGATGCCAAAAGATCGAAGATGATCAGGGACATCCCCGATGATCAGTCGCCGGTGGAAATCCCCGGCGCTTTCCGGGCTTGCCATTTCTTTGATCAGAGGCATGATGGGGCCTGCCTGTTTCTGGGGAGCCACCCAGATGATGGCTCCTCCTGATCGCGTGCAAAAACCCGCCATGACCAGGGCTTTTGTCGCCTGGACGCCGATTTCCAACGGGAATGCCGAAGTGATCGTCACATCCGCAAGTTTCGGGAGAGGAATCAAATAGAGGGAAGCGGCATATTTGGAGGCTTCCCGGTGTTCTTCCGCAGGATCTCCTGCAAAAGCCCGGATGACCTCTTTCCTGTCATTCATGATTAAATCGAGTTTGAAAGATAACCTTGCCAGACGGCCTGCATCAGCGATCTCTTCGAAAAATGCATTTCCTTCCATCACATTAACTTTGCTGTTCCGGTGGCGCATCCAGGTAAAATGGTGTTCCGCCACAGAACGGTAAGAACAGACGCCAGGCATGATGATCTTGCTTCCCCCCCCGTAGCCTGCAATGGGATGGGGCATGCATTCTCCAACGCCAATGAGCAGATCGGCGAAAGCGACGTATCGATTCACTTCTAATAGGGCGCCTCGATGGGTTTTACCGATAATTACATTGTCAGAGGCATGAGGATCATGGGAGAAGATTCGGCCCTTTAAGCGAGAGAAAGCCTCTTTTCCGACTTTCGTTTCCAATTGTTCAAGTGTCGGGATCGGATGGGTCCCTATGGCGCAAATGGCAGTGATTCTCGCATCGGGTATGCCTGCCCGATTAAGTCGATTGAGGATCTCGGGAAGTGCGAGATAAACCGGCGTGGGTCGTTGAAGATCATCGAAGAGCAAAACGACTTCCATTCCGGGACGAACCAGATCTTCTATCTTCGGCGATCCAATCGGGTGGTCGAGCGCCCGTTTAATTTCCTGAACCGGATCTTTTACTCCAGAGACAGGAGGTTTGTCTTCGTTTGATATCGGAATCCATCCCTTCGGAATGGAAAAATCCTTTCTTTCTCCACCGTAATTGATATACTGGCCCATTTTATGGACTCCTTTAGGGTATCCAAAAATATTTGAAATTTCCCCTCACCCTTCCCCTCTCCCCAGCGGGGAGAGGGAGGGAGTGTAGTATATAAAAATGATATAGTAATATTGCATGGTTGTCAAATTAAAAGTATTGACAAAGAAAAATAAACTGGGGTACAGTACACCTCATGCGAAGGCTGGTGATTAAGAATCCGAAGACCATAAGAGGGAAGGTTTACGATTACTTGCGTGAAAAACTTTTAAGCGGGGAAATACCTCCTCATGAGCATCTGATTGAAGCAAAGATCGCAATGGAGATCGGGACATCGCGCACGCCTGTCAGGGAGGCGCTTCATAATCTGGAGTTTGAGGGACTGATCGAATCGATTCCCAGGGTAGGGTATATTGTAAAACCTATCAGCGAAGAGGAGGTCGGGGAGATTTGTGAGATCAGGGCAACGATAGAAGGATTGGCTGCCAGCTGGGCTATGGGGAAAGCACAAGAAAAGTTGGTCGCAGAACTTGGGAAAAATATCTCCATTTCCGAGGATAGGGTTTCAAAAGGGGAAGTGAGAGCCTTTGTGGACATGGATGCCCAGTTCCATGAGATTATCTCTAAGCATAGCGGGAGCCAACGCTTGCTTGAACTGGCCCAAACCCTGAGGCGGCATATGTTACGGTACAGAATCCAGAGCATCTATACGGTCGATAACGTATTAAGGGCGATCGAAGGGCATAAAGGAGTTCTGAGGGCAATAGAAAAACAGGATTTGGAAAAAGTGCATCAAGCCATCCGGCATCATATGGAGCAATCCAAAAAGGATATCCTGAGGTACGCCTTTAAGGAAGCTCCTGAAGAGAGAAAATAGCGAATGAAGGAAATCCGTTTTCATGGACGCGGGGGGCAGGGGGCAGTGCTGGCCTCTGTGATTCTGGTCAAGGCGTTCACAAAAGAGAAGAGGTATTCGAGCGCCATCCCCTATTTCGGGTTTGAGAGAAGAGGGGCTCCGGTAACGGCCTTCCTTCGATTTGATGATCGTCCCATCCGCGAGAAGACACAGATCTATTCTCCCGATTGTGTGGTCGTCATGGACCCTACCTTGAAGCGATCTTCTGAAATCTTTCAGGGATTGAAGGAGGGAGGGATTTTCGTTCTGAGCACCCGGAAGTCCATAAAAGAGGTGGACGTGCCACCGGAAGTCGGGACATTAGGGTGTGTGGATGCGATTGGCATCTCCCTTGAGATTTTAGGCTCGCCCATCACGAACAGTTGTATGTTAGGGGCTTTCGTGGCAACGACCGGCTGGGTGTCACTCGATTCGGTTTTGGAGAGTATCCGGGAGACGTGGTCAGGTGAGACGAGAGAAAAGAACCTGAGAGCGGCACAAGCTGGTTATAACAGAACCAAAGTGGTTAGGCTTCGTTGAAAGTAAGTTTCAAATAAAAATATTTTAAATTTAAAAATTGACGACATCCAAAAACCTAACTCCTCCTCCTTCAAGGGGAAGGTGTGGAGGGGGATGGGATTCAGTGTCCTTAAGAACCTCATTGTCCCATCCCCACCCTAACCCTCCCCTTGAAGGGGAGGGAATATTTAAGTTAGCGCTTATGCCAACCAGGTAAAGAAATATTTTTGGAACTCGTGCAAGGGGATTTTGGAGGAGAGGTTTGAGGGAAAAATGGAGAAGAGGCGTTATCTCTGCCCTGTTGGGACAGAACTCTATGTCGTCAAGACCGGAGAGTGGCGGGCCGAGAGACCAGTGACCGATCCGAAGAAATGTGTCAAGTGTGCGACCTGCTGGCTCTACTGTCCCACACAATCGATACGAGATTTTAAGACGCACCTGGGAGCGGACCTCCAGTTTTGTAAAGGATGCGGAATCTGCGCTCAAGAATGTCCCCGCCATGCCATCGCCATGGCGCTGGAAGAAGAGGAGTGATGGATGGAAGAGATGATAGTGGTGGATGGGAATAAGGCAGCGGCTTGGGGCGCCGTGCTTTCCAGGCCGATGATGGTGGCCGCCTATCCGATTACTCCGCAAACTCCGCTGGTTGAATATCTCTCCCAATTTATCGCTGATGGCGTATTGGATGCAGATCTTGTGGAGGTGGAGGGCGAGCATTCCGCATTAAGCGTGCTCCAGGGAGCCTCCCTGGCAGGAGGAAGGGTTTTTACAGGGACTTCGGGGCAAGGGCTTGCTTTTATGTTTGAACCTTATATTCGTACAGCGCCGCTTCGGCTTCCCATTGTCATGGTCATTGCCACCCGGGATGGAATCAGCCCCCAGTGCGTCTGGGGTGGGCAGCAGGACGCTGTTACGGTCCGGGACGGTGGCTGGATTCAGATCTATGTCGAAAATAATCAGGAGATCCTCGATACCGTGATCATGGCTTATAAGATAGGAGAGGATCCGGAGATCCTGCTGCCTGTCAATGTCTGCTATGATGGCTTCTATCTCTCCCATATGTCAGAGGCCGTGAAGATTCCGGATCAGACCTTGGTGGACCGCTTTCTTCCACCTTACAAACCAACTCATGTCAAACTCGATCCCGAAACGCCGATGGCTGTCGATCCCCTCACTCCGGGGATTCTCTTCACACAGTATCGTCAGGGGCATCTCGAAGCCCAGGAAAAAGCAAAGGCTGTGATTGAGCGAGTGGATGAAGAGTTCGGCCATCTCTTCGGGAGATCTTATGGAGGCCTCGTCGAAAATTACAGGATGGAGGATGCTGAAATCGCTTTGGTTGCCATGGGAAGCCCCTGCGGAACGGGGAAGGTGGCAATTGACCGGATCAGGGAGAAGGGAGTAAAGGCAGGACTGGTGAAAGTTCGTTCCCTGCGGCCTTTTCCGAGAGAGAGACTTCTCGATTCTCTAAAAGGGGTGAAGGCGATAGGAGTGATAGATAAAAATGTCTGTTTCGGTTGGGGAACAGGGGTCTTATATGTGGAGTTGAGCGCGGCTTTGCAAAGCCTGAGCGTTCCCATCCTCGATTTCATCGGAGGGTTGGGAGGATCGGATATCACCTTTGACCATTTCGAGTTTGCCATGAACCGGGTTCTCCGGGCAATGAAGGAGGAGGTCACCCAGACCGTCCACTGGTTTAGTCTGGATTGACCTTACAGTGCATAATCGGCCATGGGTGAATCCCGCCCTGAGCGGGATTCACCCATGGCCGTATGGTAAATTTTTTACAATGTTCAGATTGAGAAGGCAGATGACAAAGAAACGATATGTCATTGTAGGAACCGGCCCTGCGGGCGTGAATGCTGCAGAGGGATTGAGATTGAAGGATCCTGAATCAGGGATCTTTCTTATCGGTCAGGAACCGACCTTGCCCTATTCGCCTACCATTCTCCCCTATTTAATTTCAGGAAAGATTAAGGAGAAGAACCTTTTCCTGTCGGATGAAAGATCTTTCAAAGAGCGCCATATTGAATTGATCAGGGGGAAGAGTGTCGTCTCCCTATCTCCTCAGGAAGGAAAAGTTTTTTTGAAAGATGGCGCCTCTGTTGCGTACGATGCCCTCATTCTTGCCCAGGGAGGAAAGCCCCTCATCCCTTCGATACCGGGATTAAGGGAATTGAACCCGATGGTATTGAGAACCCTGGCCGATGCGAAGCGGGTGAGGTCAAGAATCAAAAGTGGCTCGCAAGCCATCATTCTCGGCGCCGGACTGATCGGAATGCACACGGCTCAGTCTCTTGCAGAGGCAGGGCTATCGGTTCAGGTGGTGGAGTTAATGGATCGGATCCTCCCCGGCTATTTTGACCCAAGGGCGACAGAGATGATCCGGAAAGTCTACGAATCTCACCGGGTCAGGTTCCTTACCTCTGCACAGATCGAATCCATAGCGTTTCGGAAAGGGACCTACATTGTCTCCATCAGCGGAACGAAGACCCTTGAAGCGCCTCTTCTCCTGGTCGCCACAGGGGTCGTTCCTAACATCGAATTTCTCAAGGGGTCCGGCATCGAAATGGATAAGGGCGTCTTGGTGGACAGGGCGATGAAAACCAATTTCCCCAATATCTTTGCGGCAGGCGACGCGGTTCAGATGGAAGGCTTCTGGGGAGAGGGCAGGGTGAGCCAGCCCATTCTCATCCATGCGGTTGATCAGGGAAGAATGGCGGCAGCGAGCGCCCTCGGGGAGAAGATCTCTCATGCCGGAAATATCTCGATGAACCTCTTCCATTTCTTCGGTCACCTCGGCCTTTCGATCGGCCTCGTCTCGCCAAATGGAGAAGACCGGTTTGAAATGCATCGCACCTTCCATCCGTCAAAGAAACATTATCTCAAACTGGTCTTCGAGAAGGATATTTTGGCAGGTGTTATGGCTGTTGACTTTCCGCTTGACCCTGGAGTCCTTCTCCAGTTGATTCGGCGCCGCATTCCTCTCGACGGTGGTAAAAAAGAATTTTCGAGAAAGCCTCTGGAGATGGGAAGAAAATTGATGTGTAAAAACTGGAGGTAATCCTGGTGTCTGTCTTCAACCAATTGGCTATCCATCCTGAAAAATGTAATAACTGCCTCGATTGCGAAACGGCCTGCGCCCGCATCAAGACAGGGACAAAAAACCCGACCCGGTCCAGAATCCGGACGATTAAGAACCTCAGAGAGCCCTACTATGGCCCGGTTGTCTGCCTCCAGTGCACTGAACCCGATTGTCTTAACATCTGTCCGTCCGGAGCCATTCATAAGAACCCGGAGACCGGAATCGTCTCCATTGATGAGGAGCGGTGTGTCCGGTGCCTCCTCTGCACGCTCGTCTGCCCTTACTCAGGCATCTTCTATTCAGCTAAAGATAAGAAGGTGATCAAATGCGATCTCTGTGACGGAGATCCGGAGTGCGTGAAGGTCTGTGAGCCCGGAGCTCTCCAGTTTCTTAAACATGCCGAGACTTACAGGGAATGGGCATCCAAGGAAGATCTTTTTTCTCCCGGACTCTCTGCCTGCATGGGCTGCAATTCAGAGCTGATCATCCGCTTCTCCCTGCGGATTCTGGGGAAGAATACGATTCTAGCCACACCGCCCGGATGCATTCCGGGATTTGGAGCGGTGGGGTATTCCGATACGGCCGGAGCGAGAGTGCCCATCTTCCATCCCCTCTTGAGCAATACGGCAGCGATGCTTGCAGGGATTAAGCGATACTACCAGAGGATGGGCCGAGAGGTAAACGTAGTTGCCTTTGCAGGGGATGGTGGAACAGCGGATGTGGGTTTCCAATCCCTATCGGGCGCCGTAGAGAGAGGAGAGAATATCCTCTATATCTGCGTGGACAACGAAGGCTATATGAACACCGGCATCCAGCGAAGCGGAACGACCCCTTTCGGGGCGTGGACGACAACGACCCCGGTGGGAAAGACGAGCAAGGGAAAGACACGGGAGAGCAAGAACCTGCCCATGATCATGGTAATGCACGGCGCTCCCTATGTCGCCACAGCCAGCGCCGCCTTTCTCGGGGATTATGGCCAGAAATTGAAAAAGGCGATGAAGGTGAAAAGCGGGGTGGCTTATATCCACCTCTTCTCACCCTGCCCGACCGGGTGGCGGTTTCCGCCTGAAAAGACCATCGAGGTGAGCCGGCTGGCTGTCGAGACGAACTTCTTTCCTCTCTGGGAATACGAGAAGGGAGCATTACGGTTTACCCACCCCGTTGAACATCCCAGACCCGTTGAAGAATATCTTCGAGGAATCGGGAAGTATAGCCACCTGAACAAGAAACAGGTGGACGAGATCAAGAGGATTTCAGAAAAGCGATACGGGATGCTGAAAACCCTGATGCAAAAATAGAGAACGGAACCACCCTGCTCCATGAGAGACTGGGTTGTAATGAGGGAAATGCAATGTTTGCCATTCCTGCGCAAGTCCCGCTTTTAGCGGGATATTTTCATATGGTTAGGCGTTGATACTTACACCAGAAAGTCTGAGAATTTATCTCTGACTTTCTCTTAAATGTTTCCAAAAAATCTCCCCTCCCCACGGCGGGAGGGGATGAAGGGGAGGGGGGATGGTTCGACAGGCTCACCACAGGCCTGCCCTGAGCTTGTCGAAGGGTCCACCCCCACCCTCACCCTCCCCCCTGCCTTCGCCGAAGCGGCTTCGCGCAGGCAGGCGTCGAAGGGGGAGGGGATTATTTGAGAAATTTCAAATATCTTTGGTTAGAATTCACTGGATTCCCGTTTTCACGCCTGCGCGCTGAAGCGCTACGGCGCGCAAGCACGGGAATGACGACTTTTAAGATTCCATCTTAAGTTACAAAACAGAGATTCTTCGGCTAACGCCTCAGAATTACATTAGGCAGAGTCTCTGAGTGAAGCGGAGCGGAATTAAAAAAAAGGAGGGAGAGAGATGATGGACAGATCGAGGAGGAATAGGGTTCTTGGCAAAACGGGATTATTACTTCTAGCTTTTCTCTTATGCCTACTGGGTTCGGGTTTGCAGCCTTCTCTCGCAGCGGAGAAGGCAATCACCTTGAAAGCGGTGAGCGCTTTCCCTCAGAACAACCGAATGAACGATGGACTCTGGATCTTCCAGAAGAAGGTGAAAGAGAAATCAAAAGGAGGGCTGGAGATCGCCTGGGGCGGCGGGCCAGAAGCGATTCCCACCTTCCAGCTGGTGGAGGCGATCCGGAACGGCGTGGTCGATCTCGCATGGACCGCACATACCTTTAATGTCTCACAGCTCCCTGTGGTAGAGGGGGCCAAGCTGTCGAAGTTGACACCCTGGGATGAAAGGAAGAAAGGAATCCACGACTTTTACCAGAACGCCTATCAGAAGAAGCTGAATGCCTATTATCTCGGCAGGGGAACACCCGGACTCACTTACAATCTCTATACAACCGTTCCGGTTAAGAGCATCGGTGATTTCAAAGGCATGACGATCCGGGTGACGCCAGCTTATAAAGCCTTTGTGGAGGCTCTCGGCGCCGCTCCTGTGACCACAGACCCCGGTGAAGTCTTCGGGGCGCTTCAACGGAAGATGGTTCAAGGGTATGGCTGGCCCTCGTTAGGCATTTCGGATTTTGGCTGGGACGAAGTCACCAAATTTGTCATCGAACCTGCCTTCTATCAGGTGGATGTGATGACGCTTGTCCACATTCAGGCCTGGAACAAACTGCCAAAAGAGATGCAGGAGGCTTTGAACAGCTCCATTCAGGAAATGGAGCTGGAGGCTTCTGAACATTTTGCTAAGCTGATCAGCCAGGACCGTGAGAAGATTAAGAAGAAAGGTGTGCAGGAGGTCAGGCTCTCCGGACAAGAGGCGGAAAGATATTTACAGACCGCTTATGAAGCTTCCTGGAGGGAAGTATTGAAAAAGGATCAGTCCTCAGGGGCACAGCTTCGCGACCTCCTGAGCCAGTAAGCTTCTCGAATAGCACGAATGACAGCGAATGACACGCTTGCGGGCCGGCGCTTCAGCGCGCAGGCACGAATGGGTCTTATCTATGTTCCTCCCCTTTACTACATAACCCCCCTTCGTCCCCCCTTAAACTAAGGGGGGAATAGAGGGGGGCCCTTAAACTAAGGGGGGAATAAAAAGGAGGGCCTTAAACTAAGGGGGGAATAAAAAGGAGGGCCTTAAACTAAGGGGGGGCGAAGGGGGGTTACAAGAGGGGGGATGATCAACCTTAAGATGATCGAGAAAAAGGGAAGACTAGATCGCCTTTTAGAAATCATCAACAGCGTAATGGCCGGGATCGGCGCCCTCATGGTCATTTTCATGATGCTTGCTATCTCCTATTCCGTGTTGACGAGATATCTCTGGAACAGACCCATTGCCTGGATTGTTGAGGTGAGCAGTTATTTAATGCTCTACATCACCTTTCTTGGAGCCGCATGGCTGCTCAGACGTGATGGCCATGTGGAGATTGATCTCTTCACAAGCCGCCTGAGTTCGAAACGAATCGCTCTTTTCAAATCGGCGACCTCCGTCGCCGGGGCCCTGGTTGGCTTTGTCCTCACCTGGAAAGGAACGCTGGTGACCCTTGATTATTTCACGAGGGGTGTAATCACCATGGGAATCCTGAATACACCCCAATTCCTGCTCATGGCCATTATCCCGATTGGCGGCTTCTTATTAATGATCGAATTTATTTTACGGATCATTCGTTTCAGCAGGATCGGTTTTCGAAAGGGCAATCATTCAACGGAGAGGAGATAGAGAGATCCATGGATTGGCCGATCATTCTTCTCCTGCTCTTCGGCAGCCTTCTCCTCCTGATGTTTATAGGGCTTCCGGTCGCCTTTTCCTTTCTCTTTGTCACCTCAGGAGCGGTTTACCTGCTCATGGGCGGAGTCCACGGCCTGACCCAGTTGACCGTCAGCATCTTTGATTCCCTGACCAAATTTAACCTGACAGCCATCCCGTTTTTTATTCTCATGGGCGAAGTGTTGTATCATTCGGGTCTGGTTTCAAAAGCCCTTGACGTATTTTCAAAATGGGTCGGTTCGATTCCGGGGCGTTTAAGCGTGGTTACCTTTCTGATCGGAGGTCTCTTCGGCGCTCTGAGCGGAGCCACTGTGGCAAGCACGGCTGTCCTCGCTTCACTCATGGTTCCGGAGATGATGCGTCGCCGTTACCACAAAGAGATGATCCTCGGCCCCATTATGGCCTCAGGAGCGCTGGATATGATCATCCCCCCCAGCGCCCTGACTGTCCTTTTGGGGACGATCGCCGAAGTTTCCATCGGCCGATTGCTTGTCAATGCCATTGTCCCGGGGTATCTCCTGTTAGCCATCTATGTGGGTTTTGTCATGATCCGGTGCAGTCTCAATCCCTCCCTGGCCCCTCAATATGAAATAATTGGCGTGAGCTGGAAGGAGAAGATCTTTGCGGGTCTCCGTGATCTTTTTCCTCTCGGCATTGTCATCTTTGTTGCCCTGGGGCTGATGATGCTTGGCGTAGCAACTCCCACAGAGGCCGCCGCCCTGGCCAGCCTGATTGCCTTCATCCTGGCGGCGATTTACCGGAGTTTAAACGTTGGAGTGATGAAAAAGGCCATCCTCAGCTCCCTCCAGGTGACGGTGATGATCCTCACCATCATTGCCGCCTCAGCTGCCTTCAGTCAGGTTTTAGCCTTTTCCGGAGCCAGCCGCGGGATGCTTCAACTGGCGCTGGGGTATGCTGTCCATCCACTGTGGGTTCTAATCATCATGCTCGCCATCGTCGTCCTTCTGGGATGCTTCATCGAACAGGTTTCGATCATGATGATCACACTCCCCATCTTTATGCCTATTGTCAAATCCCTGGGCATGGATCCGGTATGGGTCTGTATTTTAATCCTTCTCTGCCTTTCAATCGGGCAATTGAGTCCGCCTTTTGGATTGGCTCTCTTCGTCATGAAGGCGACCACTCCGCCTGAAATTACCATGAAGGATATCTACCAGGCAGCCTGGCCTTACTGTCTGCTTGATTTTATCGGCGTAGCGTTGATCATTGCCTTTCCATCGCTGGCGACCTGGTTTAAAGGGACTTAGAAACCTAAGTGATAGGGATTTGGGGTCGGCGTCTTTAATGAAAAGATTCTGGACTTTTTTCGATCAATTGGTGAATATCATGGCAGGCCTGGCCGGGGTCATTCTTCTATTCATCACGGCCGCTGTTTGTTACACCATTGGCATGAGATACCTGTTTACCAAGACGACCATTTGGATCATTCCAACCACCGAATATGCCCTGTTGTGGATTGTTTTCCTTGCGACCACCTGGCTTCTGAGAGAAAGAGGACATATCACTACTGATGTCATATACACTCATCTTAATGAAAAGCACAAACGGCGTCTCGATTGTATCATTTGGGGCACCGGCGCGCTGACCTGCACTGCCCTGTTCTTTTTAGGAGTTCTTCATATGTGGGACTGTATGGTGAACAGGGTAACGGACGTCAGGGCAATTACCGTTCCGAAATGGGTTGTCTTCAGCATCATCCCCATTGGCAGCATCCTTCTCACCCTCCAGTTCTTCAGGATGGCGTGGAACAGGCTAATCGGCATCAGGGCCGGTAAAATTTAGCCTTTTAAGGGCGAACTTTAAATTTCGTTGAAAAATACCAATTGCAAAGTTAACCATGCAAAGTGTTCGGAAAAATTTTTGTCCATTTTGAATTTTACACTTTGAACATTTCAATTTAAATTGAAGTTTAGCCATTTTGGAGGGCTAAACCATTACCAGGATAGGGAAGTAATCGATGGAATGGTGGCTGATTATTAGTTTGCTCTTCGGAGGGATGGTATTCCTCCTTTTAACCAACCTGCCTATTGCCTTTGCCTTTCTTGTTGTCAATATGGTGGCAGCTTATTTCTTCCTGGGAGGGGTCCCAGGCCTGATCAGCGTGGTGACAGGAGCCTTCACGTCTATTACGACCTTCACTCTGCTCCCCGTGCCCTTTTTCATCCTGATGGGTGAATTGATATTCCATTCAGGCCTCGGATTGAATGCTGTCAATGCGCTTGATAAATGGCTTGGCAAACTCCGGGGCAGACTCTCTATCCTCGCTATTATGATGGGAATTATCATCGGCGCATTGAGCGGCTCCACGATTGCGACCTGCGCTCTTCTTGGCACCATCCTGCTTCCTGACATGCTGAAAAGAGGCTACAGCAAGAACATGAGCCTGGGTCCGCTCATGGGGGTAGGCACCGTTGATGCCCTGATTCCTCCCAATGCACTGACCGTGGTGCTCGCAAGCCTTGCCAACATCGATGTGGGGCAACTTCTTATGGCGGGCATCGTGCCGGGCATCATCATGACCGGTCTCTACCTCGTCTACGTCGTAGTATGGTGCCGCATCAAACCCGAAGAAGCGCCCATGTATGATGTGCCCCATGTCCCTTTCAAAGAAAAGGTGACGGCGACTGTAAAATACCTGTTGCCTCTCGGTTTCATCGTCTTTATGGTCATTGGATTCATCTTTCTGGGTGTTGCAACCCCTACTGAAGCAGCTGCAACAGGGACCCTGGGATCATTTATTTTAGCCCTTATTTATAAGTGTTTAAATTGGCCAATCATCAAGAAATCTGTCATGGGCACCGTGAAAGTCACGGTCATGATCTTCATGATTATTATTGTTTCAAATACCTATGGTGAGATATTGGCCTTTACCGGCGCTGCTTCAGGCATGACGAATTTCATCACCCACCTCAGCATTCCGCCGATCGTGATACTCATTGGCATGCTGATTGTTATCCTCATTTTGGGCTGTTTCATGGAAACGGTTGCCATTATGATGATCACGATACCGATCTATATGCCTGTCATTCATGCCTTCGGTTATAACACTGTCTGGTTTGGCGTGATGATGCTGATTGCTCTGGAGACAGGTTTGATTACCCCTCCCTTTGGTGTTACCCTCTTTGTGATGAAAGGCGTGGCTCCTCCGGAGATCACGATGGCTGATATCTGGAAGGCCATCACTCCCTATGTCATCATTGATATCCTGTGCATTGTTTTGGTGATGGCCATGCCATTTTTAGCGACGATTGTACCAAATCTTATGGGGATGAAGTGAAATGACCCCCCTCCCCCTGCCTACCGACAGGCAGGCTTCTCCCCCGAGGGGGAGAGGGCTTTGTCGTAAGTTCAGCCGAACGGTAAGGTGAGGGGAAAAACCAAGGAAGGAGGTTCACAATGAAGAAAGGATTGGTTTTTACTTTTTTTGTAGTGTTTTCGGCATTGACCGTATTCGTTCCCCAATATGGGCTTACTCAAGTTGAACCAGTTACACTGAAAGCAATTACGGCATGGCCGAAAAACGCATCGGATAACAAATCTCTCGATTTCTTCCTCGAGAGCGTGACCCGGCAGGTTGCGAAGAAATACCCCGGTGAATTGAAGATCAATATGATAGGGGGCCCTGAGGCCGTCAAGATCCAGGATCAGGTCCAGGCAGCGCAGCGGGGCATGGTGGATATGGTCCATACGACCAATGCCTACTATGTCTCTGTGCTGCCGGAAGTTGACGCGATGAAGCTTTCGAACTTCACCCCCTGGGAAGAGAGAGCGAATGGGGCCTGGGCATTTTACAATGAACTGCACGAAAAGAAAGGACTCTATTTTCTGGGAAGGATAGGGACTGACTTACCATTCAGTCTCTACCTCACTAAACCCATCAAAACTGCGGACCTCAAAGGATTAAACATCCGCGTCTCCCCGATGTACATTCAACTTGTCAAAGGTCTTGGAGGAAATCCTGTCGTCATACCACCCACCGAGGTTTATACAGCCCTCGAAAGGAATGTTGTGGATGGCTATGGCTGGCCATCCATAGGCATTCGTGAGTGGGGATGGGACAAGCACACCAAGTACATTGTGGAGCCCCCATTTTACTCCGGGCCGCACCCCATGGTCATGAACCTGAAGACGTGGAACGGGCTTCCGAAAAAATTCCAGGATGTGATCAACGAAGCAGCTATGGAGGCTGAAAGGAAAATAGTCGCCTACTATGTAGAAGAGATCAAGAAGGAGCTTTCCCTCTTGAAACAGGCAGGCCTACAGGTCATCGATCTTCCCCCGGCTGAGAAAGAGAAATTCCTGAAGATCGCTTACGAGGAGGGTTGGAAAGATATATTGGGGAAAAGTCCTCAAGTAGGAGCTAAGTTGAAAGAGTTGCTTACGAAAAAGAAGTAATTTGCCTCGACTCATCAACCAAAGGAGGATAAAGCAATGAAAAAGAGATTAGCATTTACATTTGTTGTAGGGTTATTTGCCTTGATCCTATTGGCTACCCAGTATGGGCTTGCTAAAGCTCAAACCGTTACGCTCAAAGCAGTGACGGCATGGCCAAAAGCAGCCAGTGAGTACAAGGCCTTCACAGTCTTCACAGACCTGGTGGAGCAGACAGTTGCAAAAAAATATCCAGGGGAGCTGAAGATACAATACATTGGAGGACCGGAGGCAGTCAAAACCCCGGATCAAGTCCCGGCCTTACAGCGTGGCATGGTGGATATGGTTTACACCTCAAGCGCCTACTATACCAATGTCCTCCCAGAGGTTGATAGCTTAAAATTGACAAATTATATCCCCTCCGAAGAGAGGGCAAACGGCGCTTGGGGATATATTAATGACCTTCATGAGAAGAAATTAGGGATCTATTATCTGGCTCGAATTGGCCTGGATATAAGATTCCATCTTTATCTTAAGGGTAAAACGATAAAGAGCGCTGACCTCAAGGGACTTAACATTCGTGTGTCCCCCCTGTACCTGCAGGCGATCAAAGGACTGGGTGGAAACCCTGTGGTGATCCCTCCCACAGAAGTATATTCTGCTCTTGAAAGAAATGTGGTTGACGGCTATTGCTGGCCATCCGTTGGAATTCGCGACTGGGGCTGGCAGAAACATACCCAGTATGTTGTGGATCCCGGGTTTTACAATGTTCCGAATCCGCTTCTCATCAACGGGAAGGTGTGGAATCAGTTACCTCAAAAGTTAAGAGACCTGCTCACGGAAGCGGCCATAGAAGCGGAGAAAAGGGTTGTGGCATTATTTGACGATCTTGCCAAACAGGAAAGGCCTCTGCTCCTCAAAGAAGGCATCCAGGTTATTGACCTTCCTCCTGCAGAAAAGGAAAAATTCCTAAAGATTGCCTACGAGGAGGGCTGGAAGGATATTCTGGAAAAGAGGCCTTTGGAAGGAGCCAAGTTGAAAGAGTTACTCACCAAGAAGAAATAATTGTTCAAGGGGGTAGGGTGCAGTGTTTAAGGATTAACTACCCCCTACACCCTGTGCCCTATACCCTACATCCTGATATCTAAAAGAGGAGATTATGAGAAAAATCTTTTTTATTTTATTGGGTCTCGTGTTGATCACATGGATTCCAGCGAGTGCTGCCAAGAAGGACTTAGAAGTTCAAGGTAAGAAATTAACCTCCCAGAAGCCGCCTTTCAATTTAACATTACCTTCTGAATTTAACCTCATCCATTCTTTTTCGCAGGAAAATCCACGAGAGAGTTCGCTTACCCGTGTCTATTTTTATGTTAAAGATAGAGAGAAAAGGGCGGAGGAGATGTTTATCGTCCAGATCTCGGATAAGACGAATCCCCAGGCGTTGCCCATGACCGCTCCTCCGCTCAAACCCTACACAGAGAAGAGGATGTATTCGAAGGGCAAGATTAAAAAAGGGGGTCTTGAGATAGAGTATCTGACCCAGTTGATGGCGTGGAATCCCGATGCCAAATCCCTTCAGCCCATCATTAAAAAAGGAATTGCCATCCCAAACCAGTGGGCCCTTCAGGGACAATTCTTATTTATCTATCTGGGAGAGCATGGAGTATCTGTCCGATATTCGAAGGATATTAATTCCTTCGGAACAAAGGTTTCGGAAGATGGGAAGGCCTGGGAGAAGGGGTCCATCTCCGGAAATGAGAAGAAGGTGTATGAGATTTTTCATAAGACATTCATGAAGATGGTAGATTCTGTCGATATCAAAAACCCTTGATCCCGTCTCTCTATGCTGCTTCAAAAAGGAGGTGCTGAGAAATCTCCCAGCACCTCCTGAAAAACCTCTAATAGCTTGGTTCAATAAACCAGATCCGTTTCTGGCATTGCTGTTGTTCTGAGCGATTAAATCATCCGATTCCTTATTTATGACACTTCAGAGGGTATGCGCTACTGTGATTGAGCGCAGACTGCGTAAATATCAACAAGGTTGGTAGGAGGAGCATCACCCACCCACGTACCAATTACATACCAACCGTTTTCCACTTTTAGAGGCATGCTTCCATAGATCCTTACTGATGATGGTCCCCAAAATCCTCCGCCAGTTACAGCTGAGCCAGCGGGGCATAATGCACTACCTTCGATTTGCCTTGAAACGATGTTTACATTTGCTTTAATGGAAAATATTACCCAACCCAGCACACCCGATTGACCTGGTGGCCCCTCTGGTCCGGGTTGGCCCTGCGGTCCAGGCAGACCTGGTACCCCTTGCTGTCCTTGAGGGCCAGGCATTCCGGTTTCTCCCTTATCGCCCTTATCACCTTTGGGTCCTTGTGGACCTTGAAGGCCTTGAGGACCTTGAGGCCCCGGTGGACCTTCAGAACCCACAGCACCAACAGTCAGACAGTATTCATCTTGGCATCTGACGCCGCGGCCTATAGAAACCACCAATTTATAGTCCCCCTCTGCGATATTTTCAGGCAAGATTGCTACTATTTCATTTCGGTTGTACGATTTGACTTTGAGATCAATATCCCCGATGGTGACGACTGGGAACGCTCTGGTATCAAAATTGTGACCATTAATAAAGATTAGGTCATGATCAAAATCCACATATACACTTTGAATCTCAGGGCTAAGATGACAAGGCCGATTCCTGAATCCCCAACCCCATGCCGATTCCCCTAAAATCGATAGGAAAAAGAATAGAATGACACTGTGCAGTAGAATTTTTCTGAAGGAACTTGTTTTCATATGATTTCCCTCCTTGTTCTTAGTAAGTAATGCTGTTTTCTCCGACCTTAACTTCAGTTTCCTTCTCTGCCGTTGAACTGATGCAACGTTACTCGAATCTCTTTTCTCCTATAGCTCCAAAAGAATGCAATTATCTTGCCATTTAATAGGTGGATAATAAATCTCTAACATCTTAAAATTACATATGTTTTTTTGATATTAGAATGTTTTCCAAACCTGTTTTATAAAAATAGGACATGAATTGTAGCCTTTTTGTCAAAATGTCAAGCGAGATATCTCCTTATACCAATTAAGATGGTCTCGTAAAAAGTCTGAACAGGCTACTTTCGCAAGCAGGAATCCAATCTTTTTAGGTATTTAGAATTACCCTGGATCCCGTTTTCACGGGAATGAAAACTTTTTACGAATTCATCAATTAAGGATTTCTCTAAACCTGGTATTTATTGCTGACCCAAAAGCCATTGGTTTCTACAACACCCTTAAATTCCTATCCTAAGGTGACTTATTTGACTTCTCCTGGCTTCGGTGAAGGAGGGGATTGGAGGAAGCCGAACGGTTTAAGAGGTGGGGGTCCCTCTGCTGTCATTACAACAAAGGGGATATTGAGATTCGATCCTGAAACGAAAGAGATGTTTCTTGATTCGGTTCACCCGGGAGTAAGCGTCGAGGAAATCTTAAACCATACAGGATGGGATCTTAAATTAGGGCTCGAAATAAAAGAAACCTCACCTCCCAACCGGGAAGAACTCAGGTTAATCAGAAGATTCGATCCTCAAGGTTTCTGGACAAGGGCTACACAATAATGGCATATTGAGTTTAATAAATTGGCTAATTTTTAACCAACCCCCTTTTCCACATTTCTTTCTAACTGTTTCCTTCTTTGAAAAGATATTAATAAAATAGCTCAGATTTCAAAGAGTTATAATTAAGTGGGTAAAAATCATCTATGTCAAATTATGGCACTTATCTTGCATTCCCCAGGTTTATGCCCGAAACATTACTTGGAGACCTTTCTCAAGTAAAGCTTTTCGATATCCTGAAACCTTTGCTGACTGATAAGAAGACAGGAAGGGTTTACATCAAGGGGAAAGAGGATGGTCAAATCTACCTTGAAATGGGGGATATCATTCATTCAAGAACATATCATTTTACCGGGGAGAAAGCCTTTTTTACAATCATGGGCTGGAAGGCCGGAAGAATTACCTTCGATCCTGACGTCTTTCCGAAAGAGAAAACCATCATCATCACAACTGAACAACTCCTGCTGAACTGGTCCTCCCGAAAACAGGAGTTTGAAAAGATTAAAGAGGTGATTCCATCCATCCATACTATTTTTCGCCTCTCCCTCCAGAAGGATGGAAAAGAGAAGAATATCAGTCCGGATCAATGGAATGTGCTGGTTCTGTCCAATGGAATAAATACTCTTTCGGAGATCGCGAAATCCCTTGAGTGGGATGAATATAAAACCTTGAAGACGGTCTACCAGCTCGTTCAAATAGGATTGATCGAAAAAGCGGAGGATCGTATTCCGGTTAAGAAAAAGTCAGTGAGAGAAGACTTTTTCAATGTTCTCGATATGGAATTGAAAAAGGCAATGGGCCCGGTTGCTTCTTTCATTATTGACGATAAGCTCGTTGAGCTTGGAGAGAACAGGGAATCTTTTACCCAGGAAAGGGCATTGCCTTTTATGGAGGCATTGAGCGAGGAGATCCCCAATCTCCAAAAGCGGAGTGAATTTTTGAAAACAACAATGAAACTTCTTTCTTTCTGAGAAAGAAGATGGGACAAAAGGATGGCAGATCTTCTCTGCCCTTATTAAGGAACTTAAAATTGACTTGACCTGCTTCATAAAATCTCCCCTAGCCCCTCTTTGCCCTCCGGGCCAGAAGCCCTATGGGCCGGCGGCCAAAGAGGGGTAATTCCCTCCCTTTGGAAAAGGGAGGTGAGGAGGGATTTTGTAAAACGATGTAGTCATTATTATGAGACTGTTAATATAAGGAGGTCTTTATGGCGGATAAAAAGAGAGTCAGATTTGGCCTGTTACCGAAACTGTTGCTTGGAGTTTTTATTCCGATTCTCGTTGCCTTTGCGATCATCGGGAGCCTGACCTTCTATAGCTGGGTTCTGGGGGAATACAGGTTTACCAGCATTAAAGACATCGGATATGAAAGTTTAAAAGAACTGAGCGTCACATCCACAAACGAATCGAAGGCATCCCTGGACAGAATGGGAGAGAAAATCATCCGGGAGAAGGCCATTGATGTGGCCGCCCAGATGGAAATCTTCATCAAGTCCCGTCCTCCAAAGATGAAGAAAGAAGAGATATTGAGAGACCCCGGGTTGAAAGAGATCGCTGTCCAAAAAGTTGGGTTGACAGGTTATACCGCCCTCTATGAATTGCCGGGTATAGAAGGGATTTGGCGGACATGGGCCCATGTCAATCCTAAAATAATTGGTATCGATATGAGTAAATTGAGTGAACCTCTTGGGAAAAATTTTCCTGGTTTCTGGAAGGTTTATACCGGTGTCGAAGGAGGTAAGGAATCAAGAGGGTATTATACTTGGCAGGATGCAGACAAGACTTTCAGAGAAAAATATATGGTCTGCACACCTGTTGGGGGAACACCTTATATTATCGCGAGTACTACTTACATCGACGAATTTTCAAAACCCTCAAAAGCAATCGAGGCGAAGATGAAAGACATCGAGAGCCGATATCTGGAAGAGTATGAGGACAGAATCAAGATATTTTATCTTGTCATTCTCTGTGTTCTTCTCATCCTGCTGGTGAGAATCTTCTTCTATGCCCGCTCGGTGATCAAACCCATTCTCCAGCTCTCAGCAGTGGCGGACAAGATCAGCATGGGGGAACTGGATACCCCTGTCAAGGTGAAAGCAAAGGGGGAGGTGGCCGTCCTGGCCGAATCGATTGAGAGAATGCAGACGAGCGTCAAAGCCGCCATCGAGCGGTTACAAAAAAGGAAGGAAGGAAAAACATGATGATCTTCCCGAGAGGAGAGGTCGTCCATAAAAATTTATCGACCGTCTATACGGATCTTTCGGCATTGTTTGCCACCCTGAAATTGGAGAATTTCTGCGGGGCCATCGAGATCGATTTTCCGAAGGGAAGGGGATTTCTTTTCATTGATAGCGGAGAGATCATCAACGGGGAGATCCGCACAGGAGTGGATTCAGAAAGGGTGATCGGACAAGAGGCTATCCAAACCCTTCTCGATTTTTCAAAGCAGAAGGATGGAGTGATCAGCATTTACCGGTTACTCCCCGAGCAGGTGGCCCTCATCGCCAGGAACCTGAACTTCGAGGCGCTCTTTAAAGATCTCTCAACCCATTTTGTCCATCTCGATCAATTCCTCCTGAAATTGAAGGAAGAAAAGCATACCGGCTTCATCGAAGTGATGACGAAAGAGCATCATCCCATGGGGGTCCTCTTCATTGAAGGAGGGGAACCCGTGGAGATGTTTACGACTCCGAAGACAGGGCCTTCGGTCTTCGGTCGCATGTCCATTCCCATCTTCATCGAAAATGCCGCCCAACATCGAGCCTTCTTTAATGTTTACGGGAAAAAAGGTGAACCTCCACTAGTAGGGGAGGTTGTTTCAGATCAGAAAGGGGAGGTCCTGGTTGGTGGAAATGGAGCAGAACCGGCAGAAAGAGAGGATGGCTGGAAGGAGATTCTCCTCCTTTTTCAGGAGTTTCTTTCCAGCTCCGAGAGATTGGTGGACAGTCTTTCTTCCGGTGGAACCTTCAAAAAGGCATTCAAGACAGCTCTGATCGAGAGATCGGAGGAGTTTGGTTTTCTGGATCCTTTTGCCGGTGAATTCGAATATAAGAACGGAACGATTTTGTTCACAGGAGAGGCCGGGAGGAAGGATTTTGCGAAGGGCATCATAGAGTGTTTCCGCTCCACCCTGTCCCATTTTGAAGAGGCATTACCCAGGGAGAGAATGGTCCCCTTAAAATTGAAAGCCGGGATAGAATCCTTCGTAGAACATCGCAGGGAAGCCTTAAAGAGGCTGGACATAGAAGGAATAATCTCATCCCTGACCAAATAAATTCCATCTATCATATCAAAAGCCTCCCTCCATGCTTGTCGATTTTTCTTGACAAAATTTTTTTTATCAATATACTTGATACTTGTTAAAAAATTCTCAAGCACTGGAAAACTTGAGGCGATGAATTTAAATTCAAATTCCTTCGTCAAAAGAAAGCAGGGAAGGGGGTGGTAGGCCAGAAAAAGATGGGAAATATGAATTGTCATTATTGTTTTGAAAAATTTGAAAGGAGGACAGACAATGAGGTATAGGAAAGTAGTTGTATTGTTTAGCATATTTATGCTGGTGTTGCCGTTGGTCGCTTCAACCGCATTGGCTCAAGTGAAACTCAATTATTCCAATTTTTTCCCTGCTCCCCATAAGAACTCGGTGCTTTCCGTTGAATGGGGAAAAGAGATTGAGAAGAGGACGAATGGGAGGGTTCAGGTCACAGTGTTTCCAGGAGGCACATTGACCAAGGCCGATGTATGCTATGATGGCGTCGTAAAAGGAATTTCTGATTTAGGGATGTCGGTGCTGGGTTATACCAGAGGAAAATTCCCCCTCACTGAGGTGATTGACCTGCCACTCGGTTATAAATCGGGTTATGCCGCCACAAAAGTCATCAATGATTATTTCAAAAAGTTCAATCCCAAAGAGTTTGATGAAGTCAAAGTGATGTATTTCCATGCCCATGGACCCGGTATCCTTCACACTTCCAAAAAAGCAGTGAGTAAGTTAGAAGATTTGAAAGGGTTGAAGATTCGTAGTCACGGATTAAGCGCCAAAGTAGTAGCGGCCCTTGGGGGAGCTCCTGTGGCGATGCCCATGCCGGAGACATATGATGCGCTCAGCCGAGGAGTGGCAGAAGGAGTGATGTGTCCCATTGAAGCCCTTAAGGGATGGAAACTCGGTGAAGTGGTTAAATATACCACACAGAATTTTGGTTCTGCCTATAGTACAGGTTTCTTTGTAGTCATGAACAAGGCGAAATGGGCGGCCCTGCCCCCAGATGTTCAGAAGATCATCGAGCAGGTCAACGTAGAGTGGATTGAAAAACATGGGAAAGCCTGGGATGAAATTGATAAAGAGGGTATGGAGGTGACCAAGGCCAGGGGAAATCAGATTCTAGCCCTTTCCCAGGAAGAGGACTGGAAATGGACCAAACTGGTCAAACCCGTCAATGATGACTATGTGAAGGATATGAAGGCAAAAGGTCTCCCCGGAGAGGAAGCATTGAAATTCTCCTTCGAGACGCTGTACAAATATCAAAAATAAAACCAGGGACTTCTAAGAAGGGGGGGGGGTGAAACCATTCTTCCCCTTTTTTATACTGAGATGGATCATAAGGTAAAGGGGAGCGCTCTATGGAGGGTTTCTTAAATAAAGTTAAGGGGATCAGTCGATTCATCAATGTCATTGCCGGAATCAACATTTCATTTATCATTGCACTGACTGTGACCGATGTAATTTTGAGATACTTTAGGATGCCTGTCGTTGGCGCTTTCGAACTGGTAGCCTTTTCAGGAGCAGTGGTGGTCGGGTTTGCCGTTCCCTATACCTCCTGGGTAAAGGGGCATATCTTTGTGGATTTCTTGATTCTGAGATTTCCCCGGTCGGTGAGAAATAGGTTCAATGTCATCACAAGACTGATGGGAATATGGCTTTTTATGATGATTGGTTGGAACCTGATCAAGATGGGGATGGATCTCAGTAAATCCGGAGAAGTTTCTCCCACCTTACAGATGCCTTTCTATCCGGTTGCCTATGGAATAGGATCTGTCTGTTTATTTCAGTGTCTCATCCTTTTCTGTGATATTCTGAAGATATTCAGGGGGAAATATGAGTGATGTGATAGTTGGAATCGTAGGCCTGGCAGTGGTGCTCCTTCTATTTCTTACCGGCATCGAACTGGCTTTTGCCATGGCGGTGGTCGGTTTTTTAGGATTTGCCTATATTGTCTCTGTGCCGGCGGCATTGAATCTTCTGGCGAAAGATGTTTTCGATGTCTTTGCCAGCTACGGGTTTACGGTTATCCCTCTCTTTGTTTTAATGGGGCAAGTCGCATTTAATGCAGGGATTGCAAAAAGATTATACACCACCTCCTATAAATTTATCGGCCATATCCCCGGAGGATTGGCCATGGCAACAGTGGGAGGCGCTGCCGCTTTTGGAGCCATCACCGGGTCCTCACCGGCTACGGCAGCCACCTTTGCCAGCGTCGCTGTTCCAGAGATGGACCGCTATGGTTATCATAAAAAGCTGTCTACCGGGATTGTTTCTGCAGTAGGGACCCTTGGCAGCCTCATCCCGCCGAGCGTGACTCTGATTATTTATGGCATCATCACCGAACAATCGATCGGCAAGTTATTTCTGGCGGCTATCATTCCAGGCATTCTCATCTCCTTCTTTCTGTTTTCGATCGTCTATGGATGGTGTAAGATCAATCCCTCCCTCGGCCCGAAAGGGGAACGATCGACCTGGAAGGAGAGGATCATCTCCCTCAAGGATGTGATATGGGTTCTCCTCATCTTTGTGATTGTGATAGGCGGGCTGACCTGGGGGTTCTTTACGCCCACAGAAGCAGGCAGCATCGGGACCTTTTCGGTGTTGCTTTTTTCGGCAATAAAAAGGGATATCAATTTTAAGGGGTTTATCAGATCGATCGCAGAAGCCCTTCGCACGGCCTGCATGGTTTTAATGCTGATTGCAGGCTCCACCATCCTTGGCCATTTTCTTGTAGTCACAAAGATTCCGATGATCGCGGGGGATTGGATTATGGGGCTTCCCTTGCCGGCTTACCTCACCATGCTTATCATCCTGTTGATTTATGAAATCGGCGGCTCTTTTATTGATGACCTTGCGTTCATGGTTCTTGCCACTCCCATTTTTTATCCAGCCATCATCAAACTGGGTTATGACCCGATATGGTTTGGTGTCATCCTTCATATTTTTGTCATGATCGGGTGTCTCATCCCTCCTGTGGCCATCAATGTCTTTGTGGTGAAGAATATTACGAAGGTGCCATTTGGTGTGATTTATAAAGGGGTTCTCCCTTTTTTAATCGGCTTCATCGCCTGCGCTGCTTTGCTGTTTTTGTTTCCACAACTTGCTCTTTTCCTTCCTTCGGTATTAATGAAATAGAGAACAACTGGGAGCGCTTCGCTTGAGGAGCACTTCGTTTGAAGTTGGAGGATCGCTTCGCTGTAGGCCAAAGAGCTATTGTTTCAACCCTAAAGTCCTCCGAAGAAGGGCACTCTTCCATCCTCCATCTAAAATTTTCTACGTCTCCTTCTTGTCTCCTTCGGCCACCATGGTAATAAATCAGAGGGAACTGCATTTCGGAGAAGAGGGGGGACTTCCTCTCCTTTCGCCTTAGCTTTCAGCCCAAAGAGAAGGACGGCTTCCCGGAAATATTTCTTCATCCTCATCCGCTTTGGAATCAATCCCCGTTGTATCGCTTTTCTTAAATAAGACTGGGCGACCAGGGCCTGATAGGCTATCTCCTTGGTTCCTTTCGAGATGGAAAAAGGGGTGAGGATCTCCTGGGTGACCAACCGGATCGTCTGGTCCCGATAGAGGTGTCGTTCCCTCTCACCAAGGGAAGGGTGTCCAGGCGTTAAAACTTGCAGGATGGGAGTAAGAAAAACGGCAAAGAGAATCGATTCCGGAATAGGCCTGTTCATTTTGATCAGCTCATCCACGAGACCGAATAAAGATAAAAATAATTGCCGGTCGCGGTCCTTAAAGGGATTCCGGTCTCCGAAGATTCTGTCAAGATTGGGGAAGAGGGAGAGGAGAAGGCTCGTCTGAAGCATCAGGCTGAGAGAGGGTTTGGCCACGCCTTCTTTCAATTCCCGGAGGAACTCATCCCGGACCCGGGAGGGGGAGCATTTTTTTATCTCTTCACGGTGTCTCATGATGGCCTGACAGGTCTTTTCTTCAATATGGAATCCGGTGCGTGCGGCATGGCGGATGACCCGAATCATCCGGACAGGATCTTGTTTGAATTTTTCATCCGGATCGCCGATGTTCCGGATCATCTTTCGTTCGAGATCAGCCTTCCCGCCCACATAATCAATGATGGTGAAATCGGAAATATTATAAAAGAGGCCATTGATCGTGATATCGCGGCGGAGGGCATCCTCCTGAGGCGTGCCAAAGCTGTCGGTCCGGAGAATCTGCCCGTCATCAGTCAGTGTCTCTTCAAATTCGGAGTGGCTCCTGAAGGTGGAGACTTCCACGGTTTTTCCGCCTTTAAAAAAGACGTGGACCAGCCGGAAACGGCGGCCAATGATCCGGCTGTTTTTGAAGAGGGTATAGATCTCATGCGGATGGGCATTGGTGGCGATATCAAAATCTTTCGGGACCTTTCCGAGAAGAAGATCCCGGACACTTCCCCCGACAAGATAGGATAAAAATCCATGCCGGTGAAGACGGTAGAGAACCTTCAGAGCCTCTTCGTCAATCATGGACCTTGAAATCGGATGTTCCGTTCTTGGAATGATGAGTGGATTCATGTTGAGAGGATGAGCGCTCCTGGCGTGCAGACCTTGATGCATTGAGGATTTCCCAAACAGAGATCGCAGTGATAAGCCTTGTCGCCGAAAATCGCAAAGGCAGTAGGGGAGATCTCAACTGAACTTTTGTTCAAATCGACAAGGGCAATCTTTCTTTCGAGGACCATTTCGGGTAAATTATAACAGAATCGGATTCAAAAGGCCCCCTCACCCTCCCTCTCCCCCGTGGGGAGAGGATTAAGGTGAGGGGACTGGAGTTTAAAATGTCCTTGACAATCAACCAGAATCGGAAAACAATTTACTTAATAGAGGGGGAGCAAGATGAAAATGCAGGAGATCAGGGCGAAGGCAAAGTCCCTCGGGATAAAAAATACTTTTGGATTGACCAAAGAAGAGTTAATCTGGAGGATCCAGAGGGTGGAAGGCAATTTCGACTGCTTCGGGTCAGCAAACGACTATTGTGACCAACTCCAATGCTGTTTCAGAGACGATTGCTTTCGCTTTGCCGAAGGTTGATTCTCAAGGCGATATTAGAACAAACCCAACAGAGGAGGAGATGATTTCAATTCATCTCCTCCTCGATCAGCAAGTTTACAGGATTAGCTTAGTCCCATTTCTTGACCCAATCTGAGGTCATCTGATTCAGTTTTTTCTTCTGTTCTTCATTGAGGTTATTCCTAAATCCCACCATGAGATCGAATGCCTGGTTGATATGGCGTGTTTCATCCTGTAGCGTTCTCTGGAGCAAGGCTGTCATCTTTCCGATATCCGGATTTTCTTTCATCCCTTCTTCCTTAATCTTTGCAAGTGCCTCCTTCTTCTCGTTTTGGCCGGCCTGGAAATTCTTACGAATTTCCTGCTTGAGGCCTTCCAGCTTTGCTTTTTGTTCCTCATTTAAATTGAGTTTGACTGCTGTTTTATCAACCATTTTGATAAAGATCTTCTCTGCCTTGGCCATGGTATCCATTCGGGGCTTGCAACCTAACAGACCGGCACCCACAAGAGCCAATCCAACAAAAAGGGCAACATGGCGATTTACTTTCATTTTTACATCTCCTTTCTTTAAAACATTTTATCGGTCTGCTTTTCTATATTTAAGGTAATAACCGGTTTCAGAAAATTCAATTGGTCCAGAAACTTAAAGATCTTTAAAAGAGAATTGAAAGTTGGGATTAAAGCTCCAGGCAGAAAGGTTTTATTTTTTTCTTAACATTAATTTTTTAATTGACTTATCATATAAGTTAATGTGATAATACTTATCTAATTTCATTTATGGAGAAAACTTATGTTACCCACATGGCTTGAAAAGAGATACAGAACTCTTTGGGAGGCATTTCGTAAGTCTCCTTTCCGGTTTG